>Ga0207641_10000224_pt1 | contig 72770 bp, 62 predicted proteins | sample KBSSwiS62_FD_184306 | JGI IMG/M metagenome (GOLD analysis project Ga0207641, IMG submission 184306) | Switchgrass rhizosphere microbial communities from Kellogg Biological Station, Michigan, USA - KBS Switchgrass S6-2 (SPAdes) (version 2) | ecosystem: Host-associated > Plants > Roots >...
GGCTGGAACAGCTCGATGAGGCGCTCGGCGCCCTCGATATCACAATCGACCAGGAAGACATCGACGCCCTCGATTCTGGCTATGCCACCCGGCCGGTGTTTTCGTTTTAGCAAAGGTCAGACGCGTCGAGATTTGTGCGGTCCTGAGGGAGGCTTGGCGGCGGACCGGTTGGCCCGGCCGGTGGATCTCGCGACAGAACTGATCTCCGCAGCTTCAGATGGTGAGCCGATCACTGACGTCAAACCCGAGGTCAGACCCGCGCGACAGGAAGCGATCGCAGCTGATTGATAAAGACCGACCATCCGCGAACCGGTTCGCCCGCAAGCCGCAGCTTGATGCCGCGCTCGTGCAGCGCCTCGAACAGCACCTTCAACTCGAGTTTTGCGAGGAAGGAGCCGACGCAACGGTGAACGCCATGGCCAAAGGCGAGGGTCAACTTTTCGTCGCGCCATGGATCAAAGCGATCCGGGTCCTTGAAGATGGCCGGATCGCGGTTCGCCGACGCATAGTAGAGCACCATCAAGTCGTCCTTGCGGATCTGCTCTCCAGCGAACTCGAGGTCGCGGGTCGCCGTGCGCGCCATCTCCATGGCCGGCGTGATCATTCGCAGATACTCATCAATCGCCCGCTCTGTCACGCCTTCGGAAATGGCTCGATCCGTGGCCTCGGCGATCTCAGGCGATTCCAGGTACATCCGCATCGATTGGGCGATCGCCGTGTGAGTGGTTTCGAAGCCGGCGCCCATGATCAGGAGCATCCACCCCAGAAACTCCTCTTCGCTGAGTTCACCGCGGTCAACGCATTGACCAACCACAGTGAACATATCGTCCGCTGGGTTTTCCTTTTTGAATTGGCGGATCTTCTTGGCGTAGGCGAGGGAGTTCTGCTGCATCTGCGCGGTCCGGCCACCGGTGCCTTCGCCTGGAGCGAGACCTTCAGTGTCCTGGGTCGCGTTGAAGACGTCGAGCGTCCACTTGACCACCATCTCGCGATCCTCGCGCGGAGTGCCCAGCACGCGCGCCACAACAAGCGCAGGGATGGTCTGAGCGACCTCGACGACGTAATCGAACTCCGGTTTGCCCTCGAGTCCGTCGAGAACCTCAGTGACGATCTCGCGCACCCAGGGTTCGAAATTGGCGACGACACGGGGCCCAAAGCCTGCGCCGATGGCGCTTCGCAGCCTAGTATGCTCCGGCGGATCGTTGGTCATCAGGCCACGGCGCACATGCGGGGCGTCGGGGTTCTGGTTGGTCAGCGGGTAGGCCGCGCCGCGTCTTGAGCTGAACGTTTCCGGGTCGCGCTCAATCGCGACGATGTCGGCGTATCGGGTCACGGCCCAGAAGCCGCCATTGGCGACGGCCAAGGTCGTCGGCTGCCAGTAAAGACCGGGCCGCGCACGCATGGTGGCGAACGCCGTGTGCGGCACCTGGTCCACAAAGCTTCGCGCATCCGCGAGGTCTATGATAGCAGCTTTGCTATCGCCGGATGTGCCTGTCGAGGTGAGCTCCGCAGACATTTTATCCTCCCAGTAACTTGGACCAGTGCGCGCAAGTCGCACAGACTGTCAGAAGCAGAGCCGCCGCCTCGCATCGCCTGCCGCTCGGCCGAAGCAGCCGCCCGTCATCCGGATCTCTCCTTCGCCATCCGCGAGCGGTTACCTTGCTCATCCTTCTCCGATGAAAACAAAGGAAGCGGCGGAATGAAGCAGGGCCAGCGCCGCCTCACTCAGGGCGCGACCTCATGCTGACGGGCCCGCGCCGCTGCGCGAGGACCGACAGGCAGAAGGAACCTCATTCGGCACTCTGTGTCAATTGCGGCTCTACGTGCAATATCGGGCCAGCTGAAGCCGTGCGGTGGGGAGCGGCGTCAGGTGCTGACCGTCAGGCGCCCTGTGGCAGGGTTCATTGACTCAGGATCTGGCCGACACGACGGCCATGGCGCGGTCGACGGCGTCGGCGAGCAGGTCGCCGCGATCTCCAGCGACCGCGTGCGCCGCCATAAAGCAGGCGAAGGCCGCGCCGACGATCGCGCGTGGAGCTGGGTCGTTGGTCGCCCACGGGAGCCCAGCCAATTGGGCGCGACCCCGGGCAAGGTCGGCGAGCGCATCCTGCACCCGGTCGAAACGCTCGAGCTGCCCGGCTCGGAGGCTCGGTGAACTGTTGACGACGCGGCGCATCGCCGCCAGCTGGCGCGCCTGCTGTTCGTCCGAGAAGCTTTCGATCATGACATCCATGACACGCCGCATCGACGTCCAAAGGGGTTCGTCCAGGGGGCGGCTCGTCAGCGCCTCGATCCATTGTTCCCCGATCCGCTCGTAGCGGCCGAGGACGAGATCCTCCTTCGAGCTGAAGTATCTGAAGAAGCTCCGCCGCGACATGCCCGCCTCAGTCGCGACCTGGTCGATGTTCGTCGCTTCGTAGCCCTGCGAAAGGATCAGCCGTTCGGCCGCTTCGAGCAGTTCGGCTTGAACGGCTCTGCGCGTGCGCTCCCGAAGCGTGGCGTTCGCGTGAGGCGTGGCGATTGACCGATTGACAGTCTGAGACATCGTTGGCACGGAATGCCACGTTCGTGGCTATGTCGCAAGACAACGGGCTGGAGAGTCAAGCGATGGTGAAAGTCTGGTTCATCACGGGCGCGGGGCGAGGGTTTGGCAAAGCCTTCGCCAGGGCCGCCCTGGGCCGCGGCGATCGGGTCGCAGCGACCGCGCGCGACATCAAGGCTCTGGACGACCTTCTCGCCGAATTCGGCGACGCGGTGCTGCCCCTCGCTGTCGATGTGAGAGACCGCGCCGCAGTTTTCGGGGCCGTTGAGCGCGCGGCCACGACGTTCGGACGGCTGGATGTCGTGGTCAACAACGCGGGCTATGGCTTGTTCGGCGCGATAGAAGAAATCACCGAACAACAGCTGCGGGACCAGCTCGAGGTCAACCTTTTTGGCGTGTTTCATGTCACTCAGGCTGTGCTGCCGCTTCTGCGCGCCCAGGGCGCCGGACACATCATTCAGATCTCGACTGTCGGCGGAGTGGCGGCGTTCCCGAAGCTTGGCGGATATCACGCCTCGAAGTGGGCGGTGGAAGGACTGACCGAGTCGCTCGCCCAGGAGGTCGCGCAGTTCGGCGTCAAGGTCACCCTTGTCGAGCCCGGTCCATATGAGACGGATTGGGCGGGATCCAGCGCCGTCCATGCTGGGCCGCAGCCTCAGTATCAGGACATGCGGCCCCGGCCGGTTCCGCCCGAGCTGATCGGCGATTCCGCCGCAGCAGGCCCGGCGATCCTGAAAATCGTTGACGCCGACACTCCGCCGCTCCGGGTATTCTTTGGGACCCTGCCAACCCTCATCATCCCGCCGCTCTACGCAGATCGCCTCGCCACATGGGAAAAATGGAAGCCGCTGGCGGTTGAGGCGAACGGGCGCTGATTTACACGATCCGGTATCGGACGTGATGCACGGCTGCGGCCTGCACCACGTGCACAACACGGGTTAGGAAGGGCCTGGCGGACCTTGAATACTGTCGGACCCTGGAGCGCGAGACCCGGAACACCCACGACGTCCTCGAGCAGCATGGCGTCGAGTTGATCGAGCGCAAGTTGCCGCTGGCTATACCGCACGGAGGCGGTCAGGCTTAGTCTCGCCGCGCACGCCGCCGCGCTAAACCGGCATCGGCTCTGTGCAGGTTTCCTCGTATTGCCACTTGGTGGAATGGTGGCGTCTGACGATCTTCCAGCCGTCCGCCTTCCGGGCGAGGGTGTCGCGATACTGCAGGCCGCGAACCAGCACTGCGCCGCCTGCAGTCGTATCGGTCACCAGATAGGCGATCGCATAGGTGTCGGCCGTGGCCGTGTCGCCCGTCACTTCGATGCGCTGGCTGCTTCGGATGTGACTGGTCTGGGCGTATCGGCCGCCGCGTCCGAGCCGGCGGCCGATCTCGTCGCCGCTGTCCATGTTGAGGGCGCCGGCGTCGCTTGAGTAGGTGGCTTCGTCGGCAAAGCAGTTCCTGATGAGCGCAGCATCGCGCCGGTCCACGCCATAGAAGTATTGCTCAATGAGCAGCGAGATGGCGACCTGGTCGAGCAGCTCATTCATCGGTAAGTCCTCTCCGACCTGCTCCTGCCGACATCGCATCCTCCAAACACCGCGCGTCGGAATTGCTGTAACCCAATTGGGCGCAGCTGGCCAACGGATCCTGCGAGGGGCGACGCCCGGCGAACCTGTCCGTCCGCCGCTGGCAGGGTCGAGCTTTGTCGACGTGAGGGCGGCCTGCGCCTCAGCCCGGCGACGGGGCAGGCGAGGGGTCGACTCGCGTAGGCGCGGGATCTGCGGCAATTGCTATAGCTCTAAAGACAGAATCCAGTTGATCGGCTCGCAAATATCATGCGAATTCGCCGCCACCGGAGGAACGAGGAACACCATGGTCAAACGCGTCCTGATCACCGGCTGCTCATCGGGTATCGGCAAGGCTCTCGCCGGCGAGTTGTCGCGCCGCGGCCACCAGGTGATCGCCACGGCGCGCGACGTTGCCTCATTGGCCGACCTCGACGTGGCGCAGCGCCTCGCGCTCGACGTGACGAGCGATGCTTCGGTAGGCGCGGTTGTCGCCGCCGCCGGGGAAATCGACGTCCTGGTCAACAACGCGGGCACGACCGTCTGGAGTTCGGTGGAGTCGCCGGACCAGGCAGACGTTCAGCGCTTGTTCGAGACCAATGTCTTCGGGATGCTCCGTATGGTCCGCGCTTTCCTTCCCTCCATGCGGGAGCGGCGCAGAGGCGAGATCGTCCAGATTTCCTCAGCCGTCGCCAAACGCTCGACGGCGCTCCTGGGCCACTACGCCGCCACGAAAGCGGCGCTCGACGCCTACTCCGAAGCGTTGCGACTGGAAACCGCACCTTTCGGCGTAAAGGTCTGCATCGTCGCCCTGGGCGCCGTGGAGAGCAAGTTCGGGGCGAACCGCAAGGAGATCATCCGGCCGGAATATGCTGAACTCGTCGACCGGGTAAAAGCGCGGTTGGCCAGGAGCCGGAAGGCTCCGTGGAGCGCTGAAAGCGTCGCCTCTCGGATTGCTGATGCGATCGACTCGGGCGACCTTCCACTGCGGCTGGATGGAACTGGCGACGCCTTCCGCCTTTTCGCCGAGCGCGCAGCGCTCAGCGACGAGGCATGGGAAAGGCAGACGCTGGCCGAGATCTGGACCCCCGAGCAGGCCTAGCCATTCGGCGCCGCGGCCGAGCCCGCCGCATCGTTTCCAGACCCGCGCCCCGAGCGGGCAGTCCCCTTCCACGGCTCGGGACGTGGGCGGCTCAGCGAGGCCTCAGGCGGCATCGAGCAGCTTCTTCAGTTCCGGCTTCAGCGTCTTTCCCATCGCGTTGCGCGGCAGCGCCGGAAGAACATGCCACTGGGCGGGGACCTTGTATTTGGCCAGCTGCCGAAGGCATTCGTTCCGCGCCTGCTCGATCAGATCGTCCCGATCATGCGCTGGGTCAGCCTCGAGGAAGGCGACGACGATCTCTCCCAGGCGTTCATCGGGTCGGCCCAGGACGGCGCAGTCGGAAATCCTCGGGTCCTGAATCAGAACGCGTTCCACTTCGGCCGGATAGATGTTTGCGCCGCCTCGCACGATGAGGTCGCTTCTCCGGGCGCCGATGTAGAGCTCGCCGTGTTCATCCAGCTTGCCGATATCGCCGGTGTGCAGCCAGCCGGCAGCAAGCAGCTTTGCCGTCTCTTCGGGCTTTCCCCAATAGCCCAGCGGCGGTGTGTACACTTCGGCCCATGCGCCGGAGCGCTTCGCACGGATGCAGATCTCTCCTTCCACGCCGGCCGGAAGAGGGCGGCAGGCCTCGTCGAGGATCGCGACTTCCAGATGCGGCGCGGGCCGGCCGATGGCGCCGGGGACGCGCGGGGTTCGGTCATGGGTCCGCGAGACCACGGTCGGAGCTTCAGTGAGGCCGTAGCCGACAGAAGGCTTGTGACCGAAACGGCTCTCATACAGCTCGGTCATGCCTTCCGGGACCATGGCCGCGCCGATGACCACCCACTTCAGGGAGGATACGTCGTCTTGGTTGATCTTGGGAGACGTGAGCAGATCGCGAATGATCGTGGGCACCAGCGCCATGGTGTTGATGCGCTCCGACCGTATCCATTCCGCGATGCCTTCGACGTCGATTCGGTCACAGCAGACGTGTCGGTTGCCATTGGCGAGCGCTGACAGGGGACCGCCGATCATCATGTTCAGGATCGTGAGCGGCGACGCCGTGGCCCTCACCGCGTCGGGAGAGCGATAACCATTGAGCTCTTCGGTCACCTGCGCCGCGACGATCATATTGTGCTGGCTGTGCACGGCGCCCTTGGGGCGGCCTGTAGTCCCGCTGGTGTAGGCGATGCCGGCGGGCGCCCACGGGTCCACCGGCACGTCGGGACGCGCGGCGCCCGCGCAACGTCCAAGACCGGCGGACCAGTCGCTCTCACCGCTCGCCGCGACCGAGACCATCTTTAGGGAGCCGGGCGAAACCTGAGTCGCGCGTAGGGCGTCAATCACCTCCGGAAGCGCAAGCAATACCGAGGCGCCGGCGTCGTTCAGCATGTAGGCTTTTTCGACGGGGGAATAAGCTAGATTGACGCCCACCCAGATCGCACCGAGCCGCTGCGCGGCGAGAAAGGCGACGACGATCTCGGGATGATTGCCCAGAGAGGCGGCGACCCGGGATCCGCGCTCGATGCCCAGAGACGATAGATAGGCAGCGGCGGCGTTCACCTCCTGATCGAGTTGCCGAAAGGTCAGGGAGCGGTGGCGACCGATTAGCGCGACGCGGTCGCCATGGGTCGGCAACCAGGGATCCAGGACTTCCGCGACGCTCTGGATTGCACCCGGAACCGGAACCCTTGTTGCAGGGCCGCTAAGGCCGGCTGCGGCGAGTTCGTCTTCATTCCAGTTCATGGTTTCGAGCTCCTGCGCGAGGAATGGCATCCCCCGTTTCCCACCGCAATACCCCTATCTCTATATGTGTGATCCCCGAGCTTCGGGCAGGACCCTTTCGCCGCCCGCGGCGTCATGCGCCGCCGCGAGCCGTGTTCACGCCGCTCGCCGCGGGCCCGCGCCCGGTCCACCGCGTCTCAGGCTGCCGGCCCGCCGATCCACCAGGCGTGGCCCCGGCATCCAGCAGCGCGTGTAGCCGCGCCGGTCGCGACTGATGTCGCCGAGGCGCGTGCATCGGGGCGGTCGGGCGCTAGCGTCCGACAGCAAGTCTGCGCGGAGAGCCCTGGATTAGGGGTTGCCATCCGCGAGCGTCACTTATAGCGGTATATCTATATCCCAAAACGACGACGCCGACCAAGGACGCAAGACGGTGAACGCCACCCTCGAAACCGGCATCTCCCCGACTACTCTGCGCGAAATCTACCGGCAGATTGCCCGGATCCACGAGGTCGACAACGCGATCCGTAAGGGGCTGTCGGGCGGAAAGTTCCAGTTCACCTACTGGCCGTTGACTGGGCAGGAGGCGATTCCCGCGACACTGGCAACGCTGCTCGGCCATGATGACTACATGGTCACGACCTACCGTGGGCTTCATGACCTGGTCGCAAAGGGCGTGCCGCTGCGCGGGCTGTTCGCCGAGATGCTCGGGCGCGCCGACGGGGTGAATCGGGGGAAGGGCGGATCGCCGCACGTCTCGCATCCGGAAGTCGGCGCGATGCTGACGACAGGCATCGTCGGCGCAGGCGCGCCGATCGCCAACGGCCTTGCCCTGGCCGCCAAGATGCGGGGCGAAGGACGCGTCACGGTCGTCAACTTCGGTGATGGGGCCACCAGCATCGGTGCGATTCACGAGGCCATGAACCTGGCGGGCGTCTGGCGGCTGCCGGTCATCTTCATGTGCCAGAACAACCAGATCGGCGAATACACCCGCATTCCGAAATATACCGCGAGCACGCATTTCGCCGACCGCGCCATCGCCCTGGGCTTCCCTGGCGAGCGGGTGGATGGCAACGATCCCGTTGCGTTCCACAAGGCGATGACGCGGATCGTCGGCGAGGTGCGCAGCGGTTCGGGGCCGTACTTCGTCGAGGCGATGACGCTGCGGCTCGGCAACCACTCCGGGCTGAGCGAGAACGTCTATTTCACGGCTGACGAGCTCGACGCGGGCCGCCGCGAATGGCCGGTGCCGAAGACTCGTGCGCTGCTCCTGGAAAGCGGAGCCGCCAGCGTCGCGGATCTCGAGGCGATGGAGGATGCGGCGCGCGAGGAAGTCGCCGATGCGATCGCCTTCGCGTTGGCCAGTCCGGTCACGCCGGCTGCCGAACGATATTCCGATCTGTTCGCGAGTGACGACAGCGTTCCCCGGCGTGGGAGTTATCCCGCGCGAGCTGATGCGCCGCCGCCCGAGGGCGGCGAAACCCGCAAGATGTCCATGGTCGAGGCGGTCCGTGATGCGCAGGACGTGGCGCTGGGGCTTGACCGATCGGTGTTTCTCCTTGGAGAGGACATCGGCGAGCCGGCGGGAGGCTTGTTCAAGACCTCGGTCGGCCTGGGCGCGAAGTGGGGTGACGACAGGGTGCGCAACACTCCGATCGCCGAGCAGGCGATCATCGGCGCAGGAATTGGATCGGCGCTCGTGGGCATGAGGCCCGTTTGCGAAATCATGTTCAACGATTTCGTCGGCGTGTGCCTGGACCAGCTTGCCAACCACGCCGGCAAGCAGCGCTACATGTCGGGCGGCGCCACGAGCGTTCCGATGACGGTGCGGACGATCTGCGCCGGCGGCGTCGGCGGGCTCGGCGCCCAGCACTCGCAATCGCTCGAGGCTTGGCTGCTCCATTCTCCGGGGCTCAAGGTGATCTACCCGTCGACGCCGATCGAGGCCAAAGGCCTGCTGCTGAGCGCGATCTTCGATGACGATCCGTGCGTCTTCATCGAGAGCATGGCGATCATGCACGGGCTCAAAGAACAGGTGCCGACCGGCGACTATCGCATTCCCATCGGCGTCGCCCGTGTCCGCCGTGAAGGCGCCGATCTGACGCTCATAACCTATGGCGCTTTCGTGCAGCGTGCACTGACCGTCGCGGAGGAATTGGCCGCAGAAGGCATCGACATCGAGGTGGTCGACCTGCGCTCGCTGATGCCCATTGATTATCACCGCGTCCTTGAATCCGTGCGCAAGACAAAGCGGGCGATGGTGGTCCATCTGGCCACCGAATTCTGCGGCCTCGGGGCCGAGATCGTCGCCACGATCAACGAAGAGCTGTTCCGCGAACTGAAGGCGCCCGCCATCCGGCTTGGGGCGGACTATCTGCCGATCGCCTATTCGGCGGATATCGAACGCGCCCAGATTCCCAGTCCGGAGGCGATCAAGGCCCGGATCCAAAACCTGATGAAGTTCTGAAAAGGGGGTAGCCGGTGATTGAATTGACGATGCCTCGGCTCAGCATGTCGATGACCGAGGGTGAATTGACCGAATGGCTGGCGCCGGACGGCTCGGAAGTGGCCGAAGGCCAGGCCATCTACACCATCCAATCCGAGAAGGCGGTGCAGGAGATCCCGTCGCCGGCGGGAGGGATCCTGCGCCACTTCGCTGAGGTCGGTCAGATCTATGAAGTCGGCGTGAAGCTGGGCGAAATCCATTGACCCGAGGCCGCCCTTCCATTGCGCGCCGTTGCCCCGGGGGTGAGGGAAGCTGCTGGTCGCCAGGCTGCCGCGCACGCCGGCCTTGAAAATCGACCAGACAGCACTCGGGCGCCTCTTTGAGACGGGGACGACGGCCTGACGCCGTGAGGCCGTCGAACGGGAGCCGGCGCGTTGACGGAGGTCGGGCAATTCAGATAAAGGAAATACCATAACAACTCGGGGAACGCCCATGAAGTGCAAGGCGGCGGTTGTGTTCCGCGCCGGGGGTTCTCTGGAGATCCGCACGGTGGATCTGGCGGAGCCCGGAGACGGCGAAGTCCTCGTCAAAATGCAGGCGGCGGGCCTGTGCCACAGCGACCTGAGCGCGCTGGAAGGCAAGTTGGGCGCCGTCGTTTCCTTCCCTATCATCCTCGGACACGAAGGCGCCGGTGTGGTGATTTCGTGCGGTCCCGGGGTCAGGTCGCTGAAGCCAGGCGACCACGTCGTTCCGGTCGCCATTCCGGAATGCGGCGTGTGCTCGAACTGCACCTCGGGAAAGACGAATATCTGCGAAGAAGCGAGGCGCCCGCCGGCGTCGCCATTTTCGCTGGACGGCGAGGAGGTGTCGGCCTTCTGCAGTCTTGGCACGTTCGCCGAGTATTCCGTCATTACCGAGACCCGACTCGCCAAGGTGCGGCCAGGGGCGCCTGACGACATCGTCTGCTGTATCGGCTGCGGCGTGATCACCGGAGTCGGGGCCGCCCTCCAGACAGCGAAGGTGACGCCGGGATCCAGCGTGGCCATCGTGGGCATGGGGGGCATCGGCCTCAGCGTCCTGCAGGGCGCACGCATCGCCGGCGCCAACCGCATCATCGCCATCGACCGCAATCCCGCCCGCGAACAGATTTGCCGGGAATATGGCGCGACCGATTTCATCAAAGCCGGAGAGGTCGAGAACCTGGGGGCGGCCATTCGGGCGATTGTCCCGGCCGGGGTTGATTTCGCCTTCGAATGCGTCGGCCACACCGGCCTGATGCGAACCATGCTGGAGGCCACCAACAACTGTTGGGGCATGGGGATCAGCGTCGGCATTCCCGGCGGCGGCGCCGAGGTCACCTTCGATCCGGCCAGCTTCATGTCGGGTCGGACATGGCGCGGATCGAAGCTCGGCGGCGAGCGGACCCGGACCACGGTGCCGCGTCTGGTCGACTGGTATTGCGACGGCTTTCTCAAGCTCGACGAGCTCGTGACCCACCGCCTTCCCTTGGAACAGATCAATCGCGGCTTCGACATGATGAAGAGCGGCGAAGCCATCCGTTCCGTCGTTGTTCACGCGTGACATGGAAGAGACCCCGATGAGCACTGGCGAGATCCTCGGACGTATCCAGCGCGGCCTTGCCGGAGAACAGCGGCTGCTGATCGATGGGAAAAGGGTCGCCGCCGTATCGGGCAAGACGTTCGACGTCTTCAATCCAGCGACCGAAGAAAAGATCGCCACGGTGTCGGAAGCCGACGCCGCAGACATCGACCTAGCCGTCGCCGCAGCCCGCCGCAGCTTCGAATCCGGCGTGTGGCGCAACATGCCGGCCAACGAACGCGCCGCGATCATGATGCGCTATGCCGACCTGATCGAAGCGAGTTGCGACGAGCTCGCGGTGCTCGAGACCCTCAATAACGGGATGCCGCTAGGCTTCGCCCATCGCACCCTCAATTCGGGCGTGCGCAACTTGCGCTGGTTCTCGGGTGCGATCATGCGCATCGTCGGCCAGGCGGCGAACAGCTCCCTTTCGCTGCCGGGCGAATTCCACGCCTACACCCGGAAGGAGCCGATCGGTGTCGCCGGCCTGATCGCGCCATGGAACGGCCCTATCGGGACGTTCACGCTGAAGGTGAGCCCGGCGCTGGCGGCCGGCTGCAGCATCGTGGTGAAGCCTTCGGAAATCACCCCGCTGACCGCCCTTCGCCTCGGTGAGCTCGCGCTCGAAGCGGGGATTCCGCCCGGCGTTCTCAACGTTGTCCCAGGGTTCGGTGCAGGCGCGGGCGCGGCCATGGGCCAGCACCCCGGCATCAACAAGATCTCCTTCACAGGCTCGACCCTCGTGGGCAAGGAGCTGGTCAAGGCCTCCGCCGGCAATCTCAAGCGGGTGACGCTCGAACTCGGCGGCAAGTCGCCGTGTATCGTTTTCGACGATGCCGACCTTGATCTCGCGATCCCGGCTGCGGCGATGGCGATCTCCGCCAATACGGGCCAGGTCTGCTTTGCCGGTTCACGGCTGTTCGTGCAGCGCAAGTCCTACGACAAGGTCGTGGCCGGCATCGCCGAGCACATGCAGAAGATGCGCATTGGCAATGGCCTCGATCCGGAAACCGTGCTCGGTCCAGTCGTTTCCGCAAAGCAACGCGATCGCGTCAACGCCTACGTCGACCTCGGTCTGCAGGAGGGTGCTGAGCTGGTGACGGGCTGTCGGGCGCCCGACGGTCCGGGCTACTTTGTGGCCCCGTCGATCTTCGCCAACGTGAACAGCAGCATGCGGGTCGTCAACGAGGAGATCTTCGGGCCGGTCCTGGTCGCCACCCCGTTCGACGATGTGGAGGAAGTGCCGGCTCTGGCCAACGCCACCAATTATGGCCTCGGCGGCGGCATCTTCACAACCAACCTCAACAATGCTCACAAGCTCGCTGCGCGGATCGACACCGGCAACGTCTGGGTCAACTGCTACGCTCAGCTGGATCCCCTGATGCCGTTCGGCGGCTTCAAGGAATCCGGGTGGGGTCGCGAAAACGGCGACGAAGGCCTGTCGGCCTACCTCGAGACCAAATCCGTCTGGATGAAGCTGGGCTGACAAGCCCGGATTCTTGCGCCTGGGCTGCGCCTGCCCGACCGCCCCTCGCGAGGGGCGGTGGGGCAGGCGGGCCAATGCGCGCCGCGCGACGCCGACTTGCGCCCGTTAGGCGGCTAGGCTCGATAAATCGGCAAAAAGAGTTGATTGAATCCGGGGCGGCCTCCGCTGTAGTCAACGGAAGGGTAGGGCCCTCCTGCGCGCTCAAGAGTATGTTGCAATCCGACAGGAATATAGGTGCGGGATTGTACGGCGCTGGCGCACGGGGCCGAAAGCCGATCGGCGGGCCGCTACGGGCGCGGCCGCTTCGGCGTTATCCCTTGCAAAGAGGTATTGGTATTTGTATGAAGCGGCGTTGCCCAAGCCCTGGCGGGTGGCGGCGACGCCACAGGACCAAGTCGGCAGACCATCTTGGCATCCGCCGGCGCGGGCCGTCGCCGCTGCATTCTGCGGCGCCCGGGAGCTTCCGGGATAGCGCAGTGCCTGCCCAAGCCTGGCGTATGTAGACTAGGCTGGGGCTCAGTCAGATATACAAGCCACCAGGGAAGCAGCACAGTGCAACAGCGAAACGTCGGGCGTTCAGGACTTCAAGTTTCCGAGCTCGGGCTTGGCTGCAACAACTTCGGTTGGACCATCGATAAGGACGCGTCCCGGCCTGTGGTCCATAAGGCCCTGGACCTGGGTGTTACGCTATTCGATACCGCTGACTTCTATGGGTCGCCCCCGGGCGCCTCAGAAGAGGTCCTGGGCGAGCTGATCGAGGGAGAGCGGGACCGCATCGTCCTCACCACCAAGTTCGGCGTGCCGCTCGTCGGGAATGACCGGACGCCGAACAATTCGCGCTCGTTCATCCTTAACGCCATCGAGGGAAGCCTGCGCCGCCTCAGGACCGACCGGATCGACATCTACATGATCCATTGGCCCGATGCGAAGACGGCGATGGAAGAGACGCTGCGTGCGCTCGAGGACCTGATCCGGTCGGGCAAGGTGCGCTATATCGCCTGCTCCAACCTGGCCCCCTGGCGAATCGTCGAATCCAAGTGGATCGCCAAGGAAATCTCGACCCACGGCTTCGTCGCCGCGCAGGACGAATACAACCTGCTGAACCGCGGGGCGGAGAAGGAGCTGATGCCGGCGCTGCAGGCCTACGGCATGGGCCTGATCCCCTATTATCCGCTCGCCTCCGGGCTGCTGACCGGCAAGTATCTCGACCCTTCGGCGACCGGCCGGCTGCAGCAGAACTTCCTGAACCTCGGCAACCGTATGCTTACGGAAGCCAACCTGCAGAAGGTCACGGCGCTGGACGATTTTGCGAAAGCCAACGGCCACACCTTGCTCGAGTTGGCGATGAGCTGGAACGCCAGCCGTCCCGGAGTCGCCAGCGTCATCGCCGGCGCCACCAAGGTCGAGCAGCTCGAGCAGAATGTGAAAGCCCTGAACTGGGCCCTCACGGGCGAGCAGCTTGCCGAGATCGACCGGATCACGAAGTAAGTATTTGGGAGAGTGGCATGATCAATGGTGTGCATCATATTTCGCTGTCCACGACCGATCTTGATCGCCTGCTGGGATTTTACCGCGACCTTCTAGGTCTATCCGCTCGCCACGTTTCAGTGCTCGAGGAAAATTACGAGCCGTTCGAAACCGTCGTCGGCATGAAAGGGGCGCGCGGCCGAGCGGCCAGCCTCAGGGCCGGCAACGTGCAGCTTGAATTCTTTCAGTACACAAATCCCGTGCCGCGAGCCGTCGAGAAGCGGCCCGCCTGCGACGGCGGAATCCGCCACATCTGCTTCGACGTCACGGACATCATGGCCGAGTACCGGCGCATGAAGGCGGCTGGGATAGAATTCGTGTCGGAGCCGCAGCACCTGAAGGCGAAGGTCTGTTCGGTGTATGCCTACGACCCCGACGGAAACATCGTGGAATTCCAGGAAATCTTCGAAGGCAGCCCAGTCGAGAAGGTGCCCCTTCCGCCCCGGGTCTAGTCCCGCGGCCGTTCGGGACGGTCGCGCCCGGCTGGAACGCCGGACCCGCGCAAGCCAAGGTGTGGAACCCAGCCGCCTTGGGGGCGGCCGCTGCTATATCCACAGCCGCATGTGCGCCAATGCCGCGCCGGCCCCCTCAGGGCGCTGCGAAGCTGCCTTGCCGGCGGCGTGAGTCGGCCTGATCCGTTGCAATTCGCCATCTGTATGATGGCCGCGGGGACGCCCTTCGGCGCCGCGCCGTCATCATTTCAGCCGGACGAACGCCCGCCGCGACCGTATTCGAGGGGACGTCCGGGAGTCGCCTAGGGACAACCGATGGTGGATCTTGGGGAGGCGACTTCTGCTGAGGATCGTGAGTGCTCAGTCCCGCGCGCGACATTCCTGCAACAGTGAATTCAATCGCAAATGTGGCGAGACAAATGCCCCGCAATGTTCCTTGCGCGCGAAAAGATCCGAAGTTACAGCTAGCTCAATTATGAAAACCAAGGTTTGAGGAGGAACCCAATGTTTGGCTTGAGGCAACGCCTGCTGGCGTCGGTGACGGGCGTCTTGGCGGCGGCGGCCGGCGTGGCGGCGGCGGACGCCGCCCACGCCCAAGCGGCCGCGCAACCCGCCGCCGCGGCCCCGCAAAGCACGGCGCTGGAAGAGGTCGTGGTGACCGCCCGTCGGACGGAGGAAAACGTTCAGACGGTTCCGCTGGCGGTTACGGCCCTCAGCGGCGCCCAACTCGCGCAGGCCGGCGTGCGGGACATTCAAAACCTGTCGACGGTCGCGCCCGGCCTTACGATTTCATCGAGCGGTTTGGCTGACCGCGAGAATCTGAACTTCGTGATCCGCGGCCAGGGCATCGTCTATGGCCAAGTCAACCAGAGCGTCATCACCTATTTCGACAACGTCCCCGTGACGCCGGCCGGCGCGTCGCTATTCTTCGATACCAGCAACGTGCAGGTCCTGAAGGGCCCGCAGGGCACGCTATTCGGCAAGAACACGACCGGCGGAGCCATCCTGTTTGAACCGAACCGGCCCGGCAACGAGTTCAACGGCGATGTCGCGGTGCGGGCCGGAAACTACGGCATGCACCAGCTCGACGGGTACATCAACGTTCCACTCGTGGAAGACAAGCTGATGGCCCGCCTGGCGGTCAACTACGGCAAGCGTAACGGCTTCACCCACGACCTAACCAGCGGCAAACGGCTGGATGACCAGGATTTCTTGGCCTTCCGTTTTGGCCTGGTCGCGCGGCCGACGGATAACCTGGACAACTATCTGGTCATCAACGCCTATTCGTCGGACACCAACGCCAGCTCAGCGGTGCTCGATCAGGTCAACCCGAGGGGCTTTGCACAGCTCCTGTTCCCGGGCCTCCCGGCCTACCTCGCCACCCAACAGGCCCGGGGCCCGCGGGAGATCCAGACCTCGATCAACAACCCCTACCGCAACGACCGCGATCTGACGGTCGTGAACACCACGACCTGGCATGCGACCGACTGGCTCACGTTCAAGAATATCTTCGGCTGGACATATCAGCGCAGCCGGTATGCGTTCGACTTCGATGGGACGCCGTTTCCGGTGCTGGAATTTCCGGCGATCGCTCCCAACCAAATCGCCCAGAACACCTATTCGGACGAAGTTCAGGCAGCGGTCAACGCCTTCAACAATCGTTTGAATGGCGTGATGGGCTACTACGGGACCTATTCAGAGCCGAGCGGCGTCCCCCAGGGCGACACCTTGTCGGTTGCGGGCTTCAGCAACCGCGTGAACAACAGCATTTTGCGTAGCCATTCCGTTTATCTGCAGGCGAGCTATGAGATTTTGCCGAAGCTGCGCATCACCGCGGGCGTTCGGCGCAATTTCGATCACCAGACCAACTTCGCCGGTCAATGGGGTCCGGCGGGTCCCGCCCTCGCGTGCCAGATTCCAGGCGTGGGCCCCAACTGCGTGTTCCGCAGCTCCGGCGACTGGAACCACACCAGCTGGCTCGCGGGCGTGGACTATAAGTTCACCGACTCGGTCATGGCTTATTTCACCGCCCGCAACGGCTACAAGAGCGGCGGCGTGAACGGCTTCATCCCGAATCCGAGTTTCAGCCGCTACGGCCCGGAGGTCGTGAACGATAAGGAACTCGGGGTGAAGAGCGAGTTCCATGTGGGCGACATGCCCGCCCGATTGAACGCCGACATTTACCGCGGCAACTATTCCGGACTGCAGCGCTCCACTGTTTTTGTGACCAGCTCCGGCGTTTACGCGCCGATCTTCAATGCCGCCAGGGCGCGGGTTCAGGGGATCGAGATCGATGGCGTCGTCAAGCCAGCCAGCTGGCTGTCGTTGTCGGCCTTCTACGACTACACCGACGCCCATTACCTCGTCTACCGCACCCCCACCGGCGTCGACCTGAGCTCCACGCCCTTCACCTACACACCCCGGGTCCAATACGGCGGGAACGTGCGAGCGGATTTGCCGGTGCCAGAGGAGTATGGCGCCGCCAGCGTGACTGCGACCTACTCCTGGCAGGCCGGTACTCACTTCGTCAATGATCCCGAGCCGGCCGACATCCCGAGCTATTATACGTTGAACGCGCGTCTGGACTGGAAGAACGTGATGCGTTCGCCGGTCGACCTCGCCTTCTTCATCGACAACCCGTTCAACAAAAACTACCGTGTCTTCGAAGGGTCTTATTACGCGTCCGTGGGCTTCAATACGTCGATGTATGCCCCGCCGAGGATGTGGGGCTTCGAAGCACGGTATCACTTCAAATAATGATGTCGTAGCCGTCGCCGCCGCGCCTTCCCAAGTCGGCGCGGCGAGCGACGGTAGTTCTGTCGAGGGCTTGGCAGCTGCGGGTCGCGTGAGCGGCCTTGTGTCAGTGCTGTTCACGTCGTGAATCTGGCCGCACGTATGCCGAAAGCCTCGGCGCCGACCTCATCGAGGTCGAACCTTGGTCGTCAAATTCGGCTGGTGTTCACCGCGCGGTGTAGCCGCCGTCGACGACCAGCTCCGCTCCGGTGACGAACTTCGCCTCGTCCGAGGCGAGGTACACCGCGGCCCAGGCGACGTCGTCGGGCTCGCCCATGTGGCCGAGCGGATGCAGAGCGTCGATGGCCTTCCGCCTTTCGACGCCGTCGAGGTCTGCGAAGGAGCCTTCCACCATAGGCGTCAGGATGAAGCCCGGATGTATGGAGTTCACCCGGATCCGGTCGGGCGCATAGGCCAGCGCGTCGTTCTTGCTCATCAGCCGGACTGCGCCCTTGGAAGCGTGGTAGGGCGCGGCAGCGCCGGCGCCGACCAGGCCGTAGATCGACGAGAGGTTGATGATGCTGCCGCCGCCGACCCTCCGCATGGGACCGACGGCGTGCTTGACGCCGAAAAAGACGCCCTTGACGTTGACCGCCTGGACGGCGTCCCACTCGGCCTCGGTCACCTGGTCGGTTGACTTGCTGGCCCCGGCGACGCCGGCGTTGTTCACGAGAATGTCGAGGCGTCCAAACACGGCCGCGACTTCGCCGAAGACCCTGGCCACGTCTCCTTCGTGGCTGACGTCGCAGCGCCAGTAGCGGGCCGTCAGGTCTCTGCCTGCCAGCTCATGCTCGAGCGCCTCGCCAAGGTCGTTGCGCAGATCGAGCAGCGCAACCGCGGCGCCTTCCTCGGCCATCCGGACGCTTATGGCGCGGCCGATACCTACGGCTGCTCCAGTCACGATCGCGACCTTGCCCTGCAGACGATTCATGGCGATTCACCGAGGCTGGAGATGGATAGCACGCGGGCGTGTTGCCGAAGGTGCGTCGCTTCCTGCTCGCCCTCTGATCCGGGAGGCGGATGTCGGCGGCGGCGCGCGAACGAACCGGGGAGGGGGCCGCGCCGTCGCGCGGCCGCCCGCCAGGCAATGGGCGGCCGCGCTCAGGTTCAGCCGTCGATTTCGGACCGCAGCGTCGGGTCGAAGCGGCCCTCCATCAGCAGCTTGCCGGCGGTCAGGCGGCGCACCACCATCTTGTCCATGCCCTTGTGGCCGATGTGGTCGTAGGGGCCAAAGGAGATCACGGTCCGATCGCCGCCGACGCAGGCTGGGACCATATGGACTTGCTCAAGCCCCTGCGTCACGCCGGCCGGCGTCAGGATCGGGGCGTTGGAGATCCCCTCGAGCAGCGCCACCATGCCATCGCGGAAGAGAGCCAGGCTCTCCGGCGCGATGTCAGCAAGTTCCGGACAGAATTTCGCGAACCTGCGACGTTCCGCCTGAAGCGTGCGGTTGTCGTCGTCCCACAAGCCGGTGCCCACCCAACCGTCGAAGAATTCGTGGGTGTAGGCGTAGTTGGCCTGGAAGAAGGCGCCGTTCATGATCCGCGGCACGTCCCAGCCGGACGCATGAACCGCCTTGCCGAAATTGATCTGGCTTGCGCCGGTGCCGAAGAAGGCGATCGCATCCGGATTCTTGGCGCGGTGCGCCTCGACCGTGCGCTTGATGCCTTCGACCGCCGCCTCGTCATTGACCTCCGACACGCAGGTGTCGCCGACGAGCTCGAGCCCCATGCGTTTGGCGGCGATGCGGAACCAATATGCGTAAAGCTTGCAGTGCGCGGCGTTGTCGTAGGTGAGGGCGATCTTCTTGTGCTTATTCTGCTCGAGCCAGCTCGCGACAATGAAGCCGTCGTCCGAAACGGACCCCCAGCCAATGTTGAAGACATGCGGCGAGACGTGGCTGTGGATCGCGCCGAGCGACATGACCGGGACCTTGCGCGCCTCCGCGTGCTCGGTGATCGCGATGTTGTTGTCGGAATGGTTAGGCCCGATGACCGCCAGCACGCCTTCGTCGCACAGCTCGTGATAGCCCTTCATCACGTCAGCGATGAGGCCGGCCGGCGGCCCCACGACGATCTTCTTGATCAGCTCGACGCCGCGATGCAGCCGGCCGGTGGAGACGTATCGATCAACGATAAAATCGTAGACGGGAAAGCCGAACTTGTAGTGGCGTTCGGGTATATCCATCAGGACGCCGATCTTGATCGGCTTCGCCTTGTCGAAATAGACGTCGGTCTTGGTCATCTTTCCCCCTTTCGGCCGGCAGCGGGACGCCTCTGTGGTCGGCCCCGGCCAGGTTGTGTTCGGCAGGCCCGAAGCCTGCTGGCGAAGGACAGTGGCTGAAGCCCCTGGTGAGCTGCAACAGCCTCTCGTCCGCGGATTGTCTTGGTTCGCGACGCATCCTGGGCGTTCGACGGCCGGCTAACCCGCGGCCGCGCAACGTGCGGGCTGCTCCTGCGCGACCTCGTGTCCCTTGATGAACATCGCGACGATCTGAGCCACGCGATCGGCTTCCATTTCCGGGCTCGCGTGCGGGGCGAGCGCCAGTTCGCGACCTTGGCCTACCAGCAGCGCGAAGTGGTGCGCCGTCATGAGCGGATCGGGAATGTCGAATCGTCCGGTCTTGGCAAGATCGGCGAAATAGACAGCCAGCGAGGCCGCGAGGCTGTCGGCGCGAAGGATCTTGATAACTTCGTCGTGGAATTCCGGGAGCCGGTGCTTGGCCGAGAGCACCGAGTGCCAGAGTCGGCCCACCATGCCGTGCATATAGCTCTGCGAAATCTTCGCCGCAGCTTCGTTCAGCACCTCCTCGGGGGAGCGGTCCAAGTCGATGGCGCGGTGCTCGACGCGGTTCGCGAGTAGGGCGGCGTGGATCGCCTGCTTGAAGAGGTTCTCCTTCGAGCCGTAGAGGCGGTAAATCGTTGTCTTTGTCACCTCGGCCGATTCCGCAATGGCCGCCATATTCGCCATCTCGAAGCCGTGATCGGCGAAAACCTCGATCGCAGCTTCGACGATGCGCCCCCGCAGGGCCTCGGACTCTTCTATGGTCGGCCGCCCGGGCGTTCGCCTTGAGCCGGAATGCGGGAGTTGCTGCTTCGCCCTGATCGACATGTGCGGTGCTCGGCTCCTGGGGGCGGCGGGCCCGACGCTGACGCGCCGGGCCCGTCGACGGTTGTCAGGCGGCCGTCTTCTTACGCGAAAACTGCAGCTGGGCGCGGATGTCCTTCACGCGCACAGGTCCGAGGTCGACGCTGGGGGGTTCGCCGCCGCGGCCCGACATCGGCGTGGTGTCGACGCCCTTGGCCTTGGCCCGGAGCGCGCCCACGGTCGCGTCCTTGCGATCCATCTTCGACAGTGGGTCCCAGCTGTACTGGCGCATCGCGTTCAGGTGGGTGATCAGGTTGATCTCGTGCTCGGGAATATCCCCAATTTCCTTCCACAGCTGCTCGGGCGCACCCGGCCACAAACAGTCCGCGTGCGGGTAGTCGCACTCGTAGGTGATGTTCTCGATGCCGATGTCGTGACGAAGCTTGATTCCGGTGCGATCCGAGATAAAGCACGAGTAAACATGCTCCCGGAACACCTCGCTCGGCTTCTTCCCGCCGAAGTCCTGCCGGGTCCACCCCTGGTGTTGCTGGCGCACCATGTCGATGCGCTCCATCATATAGGGGATCCATCCGATCGACCCCTCGGACAGCGCAAAGCGGATGCTCGGATACTTGCGCAGGATGTGCGAGAAGGTGAGGTCGGTCGCGGTCGCAAACAGGCTGACCTGCATATTGGCGATGTAGGCGTCGACCGGCGTGTCTTCGGACGGCGCAGCCCCGGTCGCGTCGGAGATGTGCAGGCAGAGGACGACGTTGTTCTCAGCGCAGGCGCGCCACACGGGATCCCAGTATTCGTTGTGCAACGACGGCAGCCCGGTGTTGGTCGGGTTCGGCGGGAAGCTGACCGCATGGCAGCCCTTCTTCACGCAGCGGCGGATTTCCTCGGCCGCGGCCTGAGGATCCCAGGTCGGAACGATGATCATCGGGATGAAGCGCTCCGGATAAGCGCCGCACCAGACGTCGATGTGCCAGTCGTTCCAGGCCTGCACGATGGCGTTGGCCAGACCCTTGTCGGAGATCCCTTCCAGGTTCTGCGCGGCCATGCCGACGAACGAGGGGAAGTTCATCGACCCGAAGATGCCGTTGACGTTCATGTCGGCCACGCGGGCATGGACGTCGTAGCAACCCAGGCGCAGCTGATCGAGGGAGGTCGGCTCCATGCCGAGCTCCTCCTTGCGGCGGCCGACCACGGCGTTCAGCCCGAAATTGCGGATCAGCCGGCCTTCGACCTCCCATGCGTCGGCGCCTTCCGGCGTCTTGACCATACGGGGAAAGGCGTCCTTGTACTTGGCCGGCGTGAGCCCCTCGAACATGTTCGGCGGCTCGACGAAATGGTCGTCGACGCTCACGAGGATCATATCTTCCATCTTCATCGGGCTTCCTCCTGTCAGTTCTGCCCATCGCCGCTGTCAAGCCCGCGGCCCCGCCCGCGCGCCGCGCCGGCTCAGCAGATTAATGTGACCTGCAGACACATTAATCTGCCTGCGCATTGCCGGCGTCAACCCCCAAGTCGAACTCGCGGTGAGATATTCCTATGCCGGAAACGGTAGGGCATCTGAGAGCTTGCCGCTTGCCACTCGACAATGATCCCTCATAGAGCAAACTCTACGTCTCGGGTGGCCCCGCCCCGGTTTGCAGGCCGTGACCGCTTGGGGCTGGAGCTGCGCCGACCGGCGCGATCGTCGCGCCTGTGGGCAGCGGCGGGTGTCGAGGCTCCGGCGGGCGCACCCACCGGAGCCCGCGAAGTGACTGCGGAGGGAAGAAATGTCGGACAGTAACGCGGTGGACCGGCTGGTGGCGATCGAGGACGTCAAGCAGCTTCGCGCACGCTATTGCAGGGCGATTGACACCAAGAAGTGGGCGCTGCTGGAAAGCCTATTGACGCCAGATGTCCGGCTCGATCTGCCTTCGCTGCGATCCAAGGGCGTCGAGGTGGTCGGGGTAGAGGCGTTTCTGGCGCTCGTGCGCGATTGGTTCGGCGAGGCGCCCTCGCTCCATTCCAATTACCTGCCAGAGATCGAGATCGTCTCCCCGAGCCGGGCGACGGCGGTCTGGGCGCAGGAGCACTTCATCGGTGCGCTGTACAGGGCGGGCGAGCATCACGGCCACGGTTACGGCTACAGCTATGACGAGTACGTGAAATCGGAAGGCCGGTGGCTTGTCGCGAGCGTGCGCCTCGAACCCCTCTTCCAGATCGTCTGACGGGGGGGGCCAGACGGCCGCCATGGACGAGATGACTGCGGCGGTCCGATCGATGTGCGGCGATGGCCGCCCATGCGGACGCTCGGCCTGATCACAGTCGATAAAGTGTGAGGGAGGGGCGGGGAATGGCTTACAAGGTGGTTGTCTGGGGTGCTGGTCAGAAGGGCTCGCTTGCGGTCAAGGAAGCCGTCGAGCACCCGGATCTCGAACTGGTGGGCGTCCGGGTATTCAGCGAAAGCAAGGCGGGAATGGACGCCGCGACGCTGTACGGGGGAGACACGCCCAGCGGCGTCATCACCACCCGCGACACCGACGAGATCCTCGCGCTCGACGCAGACGTCGTCATCCACTCGCGGCGGCGCGAGCCCGACCCCAAGCCGATGAACGACGAAGTCATCTCCCTGCTCAAGTCAGGGAAGAACGTCATTTCGACCGCGGGTTTCATCTGGCCCTGGGCCCATGGCCCGGAACTGCCCGCCAAGCTCGAGGAGGCCTGCAGGGAAGGTGGCGCCTCGCTGTTCGGCACTGGAATCGTGCCGGGCTTCGTCGGTGAGCGGCTTGCGGTCACGCTGTCGGGGCTCACCTTGCGGTGCGACGGCATTTTCATGCGCGAAGTTTTCGACGTGACCTGGGAAGTGCCGCATAAGCTGTTCGATGTCATCGGCGTGGGCCGAGATCCGAGCTGGCATGATCCCAACAGCATCGTCGCCAAGACGCAGAACTATTATTTCGCCGAGGAAATTCACTGCATCGCACACCATCTGGGCGTGAAGCTGGATCGGCTGGAATCCAAGATCGAATTGCCGCTCGCGACCCGCGACCTGCACCTGAAACACGGCGTCATCCCCAAGGGAACCGTTGGGGCCGTCTCCTGGAGCTGGATCGGGTACGTTGACGGCAAGCCCTTCATTCATCTGGAGAATGTCTGGTGGGTCGATGAGAACATCCCGGGCTTCCAGGGCGAGGAGGGCTGGCGCATCGTGGTCAAGGGCGACACCGAACTGAACCTTCGCTTCACCATCGGCGAGCGCGACAAGATCGGCTATCAAATCATTGGCCCGGCGATGAGGGCCATCCCATGGGTCTGTGCGGCGCCGGCGGGAATCGTCAAGCAGCCTGCGTTCGCCCCGTGGACGCCCGGCTATCGCAAGCCGTCACGAGCCGTCGTGGCGCAGCTGGAAGGATATTGACGCGCCGGGCGCTCGCTTGCCGAGCCGGAAACGGCAATCGGGAGGCTAGCGGGCGAGCTTCCCTCGTCTTTGCCGCTCGGGGTGGCGGCGCCCGCCTGAGCGGCCGCGATTGCGATGCGGAACCTCGTCAAGCGGCCGCGCCTCGGCGCTGCATCGGCGAGCGCGGCGCCAGGCTCCGGTCGCGAGGCGGTCCTTCTACGTTGCGAGGAATTGACAGCGCCTGCTGGTTGTCAATAGAGCAATATCAATTCGGGGGTAGGGCCCTGCGGCCAACAGCTGTGGGCGACCGCGCCGCCGCACAGCGGTGAAGCGCGCTGGCTCTCTCCGACGGCGAAGGTGTGGTCCGCTGAATCTGGCTCCGGCCAACGAAACTAAGAGAGGGAACGACATCATGAACCAGGCGGACAACACGGCGGTTTCGACGGTCCCCGGCGCTGGCGCGCTCGTGCCCCTCCCCGGGAAGCGCATCATCGTCGTCGGCGGCTCGGCCGGCGCGGGGGAGGCTGCGGTCGATGCTTTCCTGGCCGCGGGAGCTACGGTCGTTTCGCTTGATATCGCGCCCAGCGAACGGGATGCCGGGCGGCCCGCGGACCGCTTCATGGCCGCGGCATGTGATGTATCGGTGCAGCAGCAGGTGGATCAGCGCTTCGCTGAAGCGGTGGAATTCATGGGCGCGCTCGACGCGATCTGCGTGCCCGCCGGCGTCACCGAGCGGCTCGAGCCCGAGGACATCACCGAGGCAAAGATGCTGCGGATGCTGCAGATCAACGTCGTCGGCACAATGTTCACGAACCAGGCCGCGTTCCGCTATATGCGCGACTCTGGCGGATCCATTATCAACTTCGCGTCTATCTCTGGGATTCGCGGGCGCCCCATGCGCGCGCACTACTGCGCCAGCAAGGGGGCGGTTGCGGGGTGGACACGGGCGATCGCAATCGACTGGGCCAAGTACAACATTCGGGTCAACGCCGTGGCGCCCATGATCTATACGTCGATTGTCGACAAGGTGCGGAACCAGCTTCCGGAGCACAAACGCGCGGATTTCGACAAGAGCATCGGGGAGTTCCAGCTGCTTCCCGGCGGCCTGCGCACGCCCGACTGCCTCGGGGGGTTGCTCACCCTGCTGGTCTCCGATGGCGGCAGCTACATGACCGGGCAGGTTTTCTCGATCGACGGCGGCACGATGATGCTCGGCTCCTAAGCCGAGATTTCCATCGATCGACGTCCGTCGGCTTCCATCTGGCCCAAGCCGAATGGTTCGAGCTAGCGTCACGGGCTCGGCGCGAGGGCGGCCCTGAGCCGGCGCCTCGCTCCAGGGGTCGAGCGCGGAGGGTGGACGTGTGCGCGCCGGCTCCAAATTAGAGATTCCGCTGGTTGCGGAGCGCACCGCAAAGAAGCGAGCCGCCCTATGTTTTTACATCGAATTTGCGCTTGCCAACCCACAGGGGGGGACGAGATAGAGTAAGCGGAATTGCGGGAGTTCAAGGATGGCGGAAAAATCCGACGGGCTGGTGATCGGCACCATCTCCGACGAAGATATCGAGAAGATGCAGATGTGTATCGGCTCGGCCAATCCGACCTTGCGCAAAGGCTGGCTGAGGATTCCGCACAATCCAATCTGCAACGCAGATTCCATCCGGCGGTGGGCCGTCTCCATCGGTGATGTGAACCCGCTCTACCTCGATCCCCGCCACGCCGACCAGAGCTGCTGGAAAGGCGCCGTTGCGCCTCCCGGATACGAATGGTCCACGGGCTGGGATCGCTCGCCGCAGCCTTCGGACGCTCTGCGCAAGGCTTCGGCGGGTGCGCTCAGGGGCGTGCAGCTGTTCCACTCAGGAGCAGATTACCGGTACTACCGGCCGATCCGCGAAGGCGACGAGATCTTCAAAAGCGAGTGGCTGGCGAGCGTGACGCCCAAGCAGAGCAACTTCGGCAAGCGCAGCGTGCTCGTCGACAACAGCAATGCATTCTGGAACCAGGCCGGCGACGTCGCAATCACCAGTTCACGCTGGTTCGTCCACGTCGAACGTTCGAACGCGAAGGAAAAGCGGGAACGGCCGCGTGACGAGATCCCGTTCTGGTCCGACGACGAGCTGCGAGAAATCGCCGACGCCTACGACAACGAATATATTCGCGGTGCGGACACGCTCTATTACGAAGACGTGGAGGTGGGCGCGGTGATGCCGCGAATGGCGAAGGGGCCGCTGACGATCACCGACCTCATCAACCAGCACATGGGTGGCGGCTGGTTCACCTATGGAAACCCGCCATTCCGGCTTGCCCACGAGAATCGGAAAAGACTACGCGGGTTCTATTCGCGCGACCAATTTAACAATTGGGACACCGTCCAGCGCGTCCATTGGGACGAGGACCTCGCGAAGAAGGTCGGGGTTCAACGGATCTATGATATCGGCCCGATGCGTTATGTATTCGTCTGTCACTATCTGACGAATTTCGTCGGCGATGACGCGTTCATTCATCGCATTCGCTATGAGCTCCGCAATTTCAACTACATCGGCGATGTAACCTGGGTGACCGGGGTCATAAAGGCGAAGCGTGTGGATCCGGAGCTCGGTCCTCTTATGGAGCTGGAGGTCAAAGGCGCCAATCAGCGGGGACAGGAAAACATCACCGCGACCGCCACCGTCCTGCTGGCGAGCCGGACAGGCGGTGGCGTGCGTCTGCCGCCGAGCCCGCCGTTGCCTGAATTCCGCTCCGAGGGAGATCCGAGCGAGCCGAGACGGTGACGCGCCGCGCGGCGCTCCGCGCCGGGATCTCCTAGAGTCCGGTCGGATGGAGCCCGTGCAGGCCGGCAGGCGTTGCGGGAGATCGGTTCGACGGCGGCATGCAGCTGGGTGACGCAAGCGGGGATTTTCTCACGCCGCCCGGGCGCTGACCGCGCCGCCGCCCGCGCTTGAGGCTGGGGGAAAAGAGCCATAGCTTAATATCTAATGCGTGACGTCTCGATGGAAGCCGGGACGCCCTGGAGCTGAATGGATGGCGAGTGAGTTCGCAGGCTTGGTCGCACTTGTGACGGGCGCCGGCAGCGGTATCGGCCGGGCGCTCGCCCTAGAGCTGGCGCGCGAAGGCGCGCGTGTCGTGGCGACCGACGTGGACGCGGCGACCGCGGCGGAGACCGCGGAGGCGATCAGGAGCGCCGGCGGCCAGGCGACCAGCCTGCAGCTCGACGTGGCGTCCCGCGCCGCTTGGGAGGACGCAGTCGCGCGGGTGGAGCGGGATTGGGCCCCGATCGACATTCTCTGCAGCAACGCCGGCGTCAACAGCTGCCGGCTTTCGCTTGCCGAGATCCCCGTTGACTACTTGCGCTGGCTCTTCGACGTGAACGTGTTTTCCGCGGTGCATGGCGTCCAGACGCTTACGCCCGGCATGAGCGCGCGCGGTCGGGGTTGGGTCCTGTTCACGGGATCGATGGCCGGCTTCGCATCGGAGCCTGCATTCGCGGACTATTGCGCGAGCAAACATGCGCTGCTCGCCATCGCGGATTCATTGCGCCGGGAGGTCGAGAGCCTCGGCGTCGTCGTCTCCTACCTTTGCCCGGCAGGCGTTGCATCCAACCTGCTGCAAACGACGATGAAGCATCTGCCCGAGGCCATCGGCGACCAGATTTCGGGAAGCGTCGATCAGGGGAAGGACGTGAGCCGGCAGGCTATCGAAGCCTCCGGCGGGATGCTCTCGCCCGAAACCGCAGCTGCGATCGCGCTCGAGGGGCTGCGCAAAGGGCAGTTCATCCTGCCCACCCACGCCGGGTCGGGGGGCAAGGCGCAACGTCGGCACGCCGAGCTTGAGGCCGCGATCGCCGCGTTGGCGGGCCGGTGACAGCCGGCGCCGAGCTTCTTCGGCTGCGAGCGTCAGAGGAACCTGGGTGCGCGATCACAAAGGCAGGAAAGACATGTCGCAAGCAAGCAAGCGCGCCGTCGTGGTCGGCGGCGCCACCGGGATCGGCGCCGGAATCTGCCGGGCGCTTGCCGCCCGGGGCTATCGGATCGCCTTGTGTGACATCGACGACGCCGGAGCCCAGGCGCTCGCTGCGGGCCTGCCGGAAGGCGCCGTCGTCCATTACCGCGTGGATGTCACGGATGCGGACAGCCTTGCGAAGGCGCAGGCCGCGATCCGCACGAGCCGCGATCCCATCGACCTCGTCTTCGCCAACGCGGGAGCGATCTCGCTCAAGCCGTTCCTCGACAGCACCGACGAAGACTGGGCGTGGCTGTTCGAGGTGAACGTCTTCGGGACGGTCAAGACGATCAGAACCTTTCTGCCTGGCCTATTGGCCCAAGCTGGGCGATCGCGGCTTTGCGTGACGAGCTCGGTCGCCGCCCTGCGCACGCCGCCGATGGTCGGACAGACCATGTACATGGCCAGCAAGAGCGCGCAATTGGGGCTCGCCAACGCCCTGAGGACTGAGCTCGAGGGGACCCAGGTCGACCTCAGCGTGATCTTTCCCGGGGCGGTGAGCTCCTCGCTTCGGGCCAAGTCCGAGGCGAAGCGGCCAGGCGCGGTCGCCCTCGAGGTTCCGGCGAAGGCCGTCGGCCCGGGCATGATGTCGCCGGAGGAGGCCGGCGAAAGGGTCGTGGCGGACGTCGAGCGCGGGCGGCCATTCATCTGTACGCACCCGGGCGAGGCGCGGCTCGTCAGAGAGATGCACGAGCGGATCATGAACGCGGCGTTCGAAGGCGGGATCGTCTGCGGGCGATGAAGCCCGCGGAGCGCCGGTTAGGGTGTCCGGCGCAGACGGCGGGCTGTGCCGCCAGGGCGGAGGCTTGACCCCAGCCGCCGCCGTCGAGGTTCTCGGTCTTCAACTCCGGTGGGAGGGCCGGCGAGCGCACCGACCGGAGGGAAGGGCCAGGCAGCTAGTTGCGGACCTAGGTGAAGCTCTTAGGCCGCACTGCCGCTGTTGCGCTCCCGTTCCGCCCTCTTCGCCTGACGATGGGGATCATCCGTGAGTCTCGCCCCTCGGCGCCAGCAGGTGCTGATAGTAGTTGCGCTCGAAAGTGAAAATGGTGGCTTCTTGCTTGGGGTTGGGCCGTGCGCCCTTGAATGCGCTCGACTTCAGCCCCTGTTGAACGGCCTTTATGTTGTCGAAGTCTTGTTCAAGAAAGAAATTCTGACCCTTGAAGGCTTCCATAGAGGCGAAGTACTTCGGTTCTACCGTCGACGGCGCATCGGGCGCGCTGCGCTCCAGCCACCACGCTTCGAAAATCGCGGAGTCGGGATTGTCTCCGTTCGGACGGGCGCGGTAGCCCTGCCACCCATCCAGGGTCGGGAGCACGACCATGTTCGGGAAGATGTTCCAAGCTGTGCCGGCCCGCGCCAAGTCCTCCGGCGTCACTTGCGAAGGGTAGCGCGCGCCATCCGCTTCCATGGCTTCGGCGTGAAACCGTACGAAGGCTGCATTGACCTCGTCGAGGCTGGCGTCCGCCGGGAGTTCGTCCAGCAGCCGTTTGGCCGCCTTGAGCCCGTGGGCGCCCCAGAGCGCGCCCAGAGTGCGGTTCATCTCCTCCACGTAGTCGTAGCGCGCCTGGCGATAGTCGACAGGCGGATCGCCCGGCGCACGCTCGGGCGGGCGGGTGAACGGATAGGCGAACATGGAGTGCTTGCCGAAGCCCTTCGAATAGGGCTTGCGCACGCCGAACTTCAGTGACTGAGGGTGCGTGCCGTGGACGTGGTAGCTTTCCAGGAATGCTTCCAGAGCCACCTTCCAGTTGCAGTCGACGATCAGGGTGTTGTGCCAGGCAAGCCGGGTGTTCTCGTAGTCGAAATTGGCGAAGACGGCCGGCAACGGGTCAAGGTAGTCGGCGAGCGGCTCGATCTCGAGATCGAGGGTCACGAAAATCCAGCCGGCCCACCGATCGAGCCGGACCTCGGTCAAGTCGACATCCGACAGGCCGCCCGTCTCATCCCAATCCTCCGGGTTGAGCACGAACTTGCATTTGCCGGCGGTGTTCCACGCCCAAGCGTGGAAGCGGCAGGAGATGCTGTCACCGGTTTCCCCGGTTCCGTCTTTCAGGCGCCGGCCGCGGTGCGGGCAGACGTTGTGGAAGGCCCTGAGCCGGCCGTCGGACGAACGGACGATGAGGATCGACTCATCCGCGATGTCGAAAACGAAGAACTGGCCGGGCTTGCTCACCTGCTCCTCGCGGCAGGCCATGAGCCAGGTGTGGGGCCAGAGCATGGCCTTTTCCAGCTGGACAAACTCTGGGCGCACATAGGCGGCCGCGGGCACAAAGTCCGGCCTGATCTGCTTGACGAGCGCTTCCAAGTCCACGGTGGTCTCCGACTGCGACCTAGCGGGGGACCCGGGCGGCGTCGCCGTCGGCAGGGTCGCCCCTGATCACATCTAGAGTAAATCCTATTGCTGGAAAAGCCCTCATCCGACGGTCGCCCGCGGGCGGCGGCCTCCGGCGCGGCGGTGGGCGGAAACGCAGGAACCGCGGGGGCTCCTGGCGCCTTCGCCTCAGCCGGACTCCGCCTTCGGCGGTCTCGATGGGGGGAAAAGCGACAGCCGCAGTCGTAGCGGAGCGCGGCAAGACGGCGGGGCGCCGGCGACGGTCGTCGCCACCACCGGGGGCTCGGTTTCCGGGGCGGTCGCGAACCGTGATGAGCGAAAAATAGAGGTGTTGCTATTTCGGCGCCTCACGCGTAGCGATGGTTCATCGACCTTAAGTCTCGGGCGTCGGGCGACCCCGGTCTGGAGTTGGCGATGAGTATCTCGGAACAACCCGGCGCCGAGGGCGCGTCCGCCGTCGGCGGAGAGGTGCGCGTCGCGATCGTCGATGGGGTTGGCTGGATCAGCCTCAACCGCCCGCAAGCCTCGAACGCCGCCAACCCGCCGATGATGCGCGCCCTGTGCGAGGCAATCGACGCGTTCGTGGAGGAGCCGGCGGTTCGCGCCCTGGTGATCAGGGGCGAAGGCCGCCATTTCCTGGCGGGGGGGGATTTCGACTGGCTTTCCGAAATCGTCGATGGGCAGGCGGAGGACGCGGCCGACGAGATCTACCGGTGGTTCCAGGGCGCCTCGCGCCGGCTGGCGGCCTGCCCGAAACCGACGGTCGCGGCGATCTCGGGTGGGGCGTTCACGGTCGGCGCAGAGCTTGCTCTGGCCTGTGACGTGCGCCTGCTGGACCGGTCGGCCTTCTTTGCGGAGAGCTGGTTGGAGCTCGCCCTGATTGCGCCGCTGGGCGGCGCGATGTGGCTTCCACGTCTCGTCGGTCTCGCCAGGGCCAAGGAGATCCTGCTCGAGTGCAAGCGCATCGGCGCCGAGGAGGCCCTCGAAATCGGTTTGGCGAACGAGCTGCTCGACACGCCCGAGGAGCTGTTTCGGCGGGCGCAGGAGCGGGCGATCGCCATGGCTGCGCGCCCGGCATTGGCCTTCGCACGCATGAAGCAGCTGATCCATAGTGGAATGTGCTCGTCGCAAGAGGAGGCCTGGCAGGCGGGGATCTCCGCGCAGGCGGAATTGCTGCGCGGCGACGATTTTCGTTCGGCGGTTCGAAGCCGGCGCGCGACCGCGCGGAAATAGGCAGCTCACAGGAGGACGCCATGGCGATAGCCGCCGATATCCAGCTCCTTGCGGATCGCGAGGCCATTAAGGAGTTGACGGCGAGGTATGCGCGTTGCGTGGTGACCGGAGACGGGCGCGGCGTGGGCGCGCTTTATACGGAAGACGGGCGGTTCGCCGCGGGCGACTTCGATTATGTCGGGCGCGCCGCGATCCAGGATTTCCTCGAAGGTCAGACGAAGCCGTCGAAGAACATCCCGCTGGTGACTGATCACATCATCGAGATCAGCGGTGACGAGGCGACCTGCTTCTCGATCATGTTCACTCCGTGGTTCCGACACGAGCTACCCGGATTTTGCGGAATCTACAGCGACAGGCTGCGCAAGGTCGACGGCGATTGGTATTTCATCGAACGGTCCTTCGAGTTCCTGCACGGCCGTCCGGCTGGGGTTTAGGGCTCGCCGCAGAGGCGCTCGAGGACGCGCTCGCTCGGGAGCCCCGGGGGCAAAAGCCGGGTTTCATCGCGCGAAGTCTGGCCCCATGTGCATGTCGGACAACCAAACCTGAGCCGGTCGGCGCAAGGCGCCACGTCTGCCCCGCCTTGTCGCGTTACAAGGCGGGTGTCTTGTGCAGGGCGGCGCGCTGCATAAGAGGGCGCCCGGCCGCGAGGAACAGAAGCCCCGGGAGCAGGCCGAAGCCGCATCCGAGAAACACCAGAGACCAGCGGAGCGAGTCAGCGCCCGCCTGGGCCCCGATCGCGGTGCTGATTGCGCCGGCGATGGCCGGCCCCAATCCATAGCCGATGATGTTGGTGAAGACGTTCAAAAGGCCGATCGACGCACCGCGCATCGTCGACGGAACCAGGGATTGGCTCAGGGCGAAACAGGGTGCGACCCAACTGACGGTGAAGAGGTTCCAGACGCCGAGCAGAGCGATCGAGGTCGCGGCGTTCGGTGCGAGAAGCATCAGGGCGCAGGAAACCACCTGCACGATGGAGAGCTTGGCCAGCAGGACAGTGATCTTGCCGGCACCCTCGCGGGCCGATCTGTCCGCCAGCCAGCCGCCGGCGAACATCCCAGCCGGACCGCTGATGGCCAGCACCAGGCCAAGCCGGTTGCCGATGTCGTTCAGCGGCGATCCATATGAGCGCTCATAAAACGACGGAAGCCATTGGATCATCGACGACAGCATCGACATCAGGCCTGCCGCCGCGAACAGCAGGAGGAGATCCCGCCGTCCGAGAAGGTGCAGCAGGGTGGTGACGAACGAGGGTCTTTCGGGGGCAGGCTGTTCGCCGGCGGTCCTGGCCGGCTCGCGGAATGTCAGCCAGATCAGCGTCGCGAGGACGCCCCCGGGAACGGACAGCGCGAGAAAGACACTGCGCCAGCCGAAGCTGGACGCCAGGTGGGCGCCGATCGGGAGCGCCGCGGCGGCGCCGAGCGTGCCGCAGATCGGATAGAAGGCGATCGCGCGGGCGCGGGCTTTTTGCGGATAGAGGTCGGTGATCATGGAAACGGACGCGGGCGTGACGCCTGCTTCGCCTGCGCCGACCCCCAGGCGGCTGATGACGAGCAGCCATGCCGTTTTCGCGACGCCGCACGCAGCGGTCATCGCCGACCACAGGAGGATGCAGGCTGTCAGCACGCGTTTGCGGTCGTGGCGGTCGGTCAGGCTTCCCATCGGAACGCCGAGCAGTGAGTAAGTGAGCGCGAACGCCAAGCCGGACATGAGTCCTAATGCGGCGTCCGAGAGGTGAAACTCGGCCTTGAGCGACGGGATGATCGTCGAGAAGACGTATCTATCTAAGCACGCCAAAAAATAGCTCAAGCAACATAGAAAAAGAAGATAGCCACTATAGAGCGGATTCTGCGGGCGTAGCTCAGACTCATCCATTTGAATTGCTCCGGCTCTGTCAAGCTCAAAGCTCTTGCAGAGCGCGTTGTTGTCTGTGGCGGGCGGGCTCACCGCCCGTTCGGGCATACGATGCGCAAAGAAATAGTTCAATAAGGGGTTTCGGCTTCCGGTCGAGCCAGCCGCCGCATCAGCTCGGTGCGCGCCGACGATTCGACCGGGGAATCGCGCAATTTTGCAGCTCAATCGCGATACGCGGCTGCGCTGCGGTAGTCTTCAACCGAGACGAGCCACGCCCAGGCTTGATCCGCGTTGTGCGATCTGTGCGCCGGTTGCGTTCGATGGCGTCACGCACGCGTCGTTTTCCATCAGCGGGTTGAGCATAATCTACCAAACACCTATATCCTCTCACTCATTTGCATCCATAGCTGTAGGATGAGTGGTGACTCATATCGGAGGCCGTAGCGTATGGCGGGGATGACGCTGACCAGAGGCGTGACGACGAGCGTGCAGCCGGCGGTGCGGCAGGCGGTCGCCGAACTGCGTAAGGACTGCCTCGCGCGCGAGGCAGGCACGCACCTGGGCAATGAAGATGAATTGCTGGAACGCTATGGGATCAGCCGGCCGACGCTCCGTCAGGCGGCAGCGTTGGTAGGACAGGAGCAACTCCTGATGGTCCGCCGCGGTCCCGGCGGGGGTTACTTCGCCCATCGCCCGCAGATTTCGAGCGTGTCGCACATGGCCGCGATTTTCCTGCAGATCCAGGACGTGTCGATCACCGAGATCCTTCTGTCGACGTCGACGATCCGCGCAGAGCTGGCGCCCCTGGCCGCGACCAATCTGACCGAGCCGTTTGCGGAGGAGCTCCGAGTTTTTCTTGAGCAGGATGCGACGATTCCGGACGAAAACTACGAGTTTGTCCGGTTTCTGCGTGCCGAACGGCATCAAAACGATATCATCGGTCGCGCCTCTGGCAACCGTGTCCTCCATCTCTACATGCAGATATCGCTTGAATTGGCTGGCGGTCTCTCAAAGGATGAAGATATTCTGTTCGATCGGCCGTCCCGGCTGATCGAATGGCGACATCGGCGGAACCGAATGCTGAACAATATTCTGCAGCGCGATCCTGACATCGCGAGGCTTGAGGCTCTCCGCTGCGCCTCATTGATGAGCGACTGGCTGGCGCAGGACGCCGAGTCGGGGCGCGTCGGCCGCGGTCGGGGGCGCGAGCCGCGCATTTCCAGCGCCGCCAGGTAGGTCCCCGGCGCTGCGCGTTCAGCAGCGTCCGGGCGGAGGCGCCCTGGCCTGCTCGCGGCGACGATGCGGCAGGCCGGCCGGAATTTCGGTCGGCCGCCGTCGCGGCGCTCGATCAGGTGGAAAGCGAGCGCGGCGCCTTCGGCAGGAAGATGGTTTTTTCCTCGAAGAAGCTGTGCAGACCTTCGGCGCCCCCCTCCCGGCCGATCCCCGACTCCTTCCAGCCGCCGAACGGCATGGTCAGGTCCATCGTATTGCCGTTGAGGCCGACGCTGCCGGTGCGCAGCCGACGGGCCAGCTGATACGCCCGCTCCTCGTCCTTGGTGAACACCGCGCCGTGGAGGCCGTAAGGCGTGTCGTTGGCCATGTCGATCGCCTCATCGACGGTGTCATAGGGAATCAACGTCAGGACCGGGCCGAAGATCTCCTCGCGGGCGATGCGCATGTGGTTGGCGCCGGAAAAGAGCGTCGGGGCGATGAAGTAACCGCGATCGAGATGATCGGGGCGCCCGCCGCCGGCGATCAGCTTCGCGCCTTCCGCCTTGCCGATGCGGATATAGTCGTTGATCCGGTCGAACTGCCGCTGCATGGCGATCGTGCCCATCTGGGTAGCCGGATCGAAGGGGTCGCCGATCTTGACCGTTTGCACGGCCCCCGCGAGCCCCTCTTCGAAGTCCGCCATACGCGCCCGGGGAACCAGGATTCGCGACAGGGTCACGCACGCCTGGCAGCTGTTGTTCATGAACTGGCCGACGACCCCGGGGATGGCGTCCTCCACGGAGAAGTCGTCGAGGATCACCGCCGCGGACTTGCCGCCCAGCTCCAGGGTCACGCGGGCCATGCGGTCCGCGCAGGTCTTCATGATGTGCTTGCCGGTGACCGTGCTGCCGGTGAAGGTGACCTTGTCGACGCCGGGGTGGCTGACCAGATGATTGCTCGCCGCCCGGTCGGCGGCGACGATGCTGAGCGTGCCCGCGGGCAGGCCCGCGGCCTCGGCGCATTCGGCGAGGATATAGGCGTCGAGCGGCGTCTCCGGCGCGGGCTTGACGACCACGGTGCACCCGGCGGCAAGTGCTGCGGCCACCTTAATCGCAGCCAGGAACACCGGCGCGTTCCACGGCACGACCGCGGCGACCACGCCCACTGGCTCCTGGGTGATGAGGGCGACGCCGCCGCCGGTCCTTTCGCGCACCTCGACGAGCTGCGTCCGCTCCAGCTCATTCGCATAGAGATCCATGATCGCGCCGCAGTTCTCCGTGACGCGCGAGGCGAACATGTGGGCGACGCCAGCTTCCAGGGTCCAGAGATAGCTCAGCGCGTCGGCCCGCGCGCTCAGCTCGCGGGCAAAGGCGCGCAGGAAACCGGCGCGCTCGGCGACAGTCATGCGCGGCCAGGGACCGTGGTCGAATGCGGCGCGCGCCGCGGCGACCGCACGGTCTACGTCGGCCTCGACCGCCGCGGGCGCCTGGGCCACGACCTCCTCGCTCACCGGAGAGATCACCGTCAGTTTCTGGTCGGACGACGGCTCGACCCACGCATTGCCGATGAAAAGCTTGTCCGGGTGGCGCGGCTGGAAGGGCGCCTGCGAGAGATGCGGAACGGAGAATGGCATGGCGAGATCCTCTCTAGGCCTGAAGGTCTTCGATGATCATGTCGGCCGCTTTTTCGGCGATCATGATCGTCGGCGCGTTGGTGTTGCCGGAAACCATGGTCGGCAAAACCGAGGTGTCGACGACCCGAAGCCCCTGCAGGCCCCGAACACGCAGGCGCGCATCGACGACCGCGAGGTCATCGACGCCCATCCGGCAGCTGCCCGCCGCATGGTAGGCGCTGTGGGCGACCTGCCGCGCGTATTCCAGGATGGCCGCGTCGGTCGCCGCCGCCGATCCAGGCGAGAGCTCCGCCTTGATGTGCGGCTTCAGCGCCGGCTGCTCCGCAATCCGCCGCGCCAGCTTGATCCCCTCGACCACCAGGAACTGGTCTTCCTCATCGGAGAGGAAATTCATGACGAACTTCGGCATGCGTGCCGGATCGGGGCTGTCGGCGTGGATCCTCCCGCGGCTGCGCGGGCGACACGGACAGACGGCGATCGACAGGCCCGGGAGCTTTTCCGGGCCGAAGTTCTTCGCCCCGGGATCGCTGGTGAACGGACGCGACATCAGCTGCAGATCGGCGGAAGCAGCCTCAGGCCGGATCCGCGCGAAGCCCGTCACCATGCCCGGCGTCGCGGTCAGCACGCCGGCGCCAAACAAATAGAATTTCAGGATCTCCCGCGCCATCCGCCACCCGTGGACGTCCTGGTTGGCGGAGTGGATCCCCTGGACCCGGAAGGCGAGGGGAACCGCGACGTGGTCCATCAGATTTTCGCCTACCCCCGGAAGGTGGTGGACGACCTGGATGCCGCTGGCGCGCAGCCGTTCGCCGTCGCCAACACCGGAGAGCTCGAGGATGTGCGGCGATTTCAGCGCGCCGGCGCTGAGCACCACCTCGCGCGCCCGGGCCTCGCGCAGTTCCGCGCCCTGCCGGTAGCGCACCCCCGCCGCGCGGCCGTTTTCCAGGATAAGGCCTTGGACTTCAGCGCGGGTCCGCAGCTCCAGGTTGGCGCGGCTTAGAGCTGGACGCAGGAACGCGCTCGCCGTGCTGCACCGCCAGCGGCCGCGCATCGTCGCCTGCGAATGGGCCAAGCCTTCGGGGTCGGGCGTATTGTAGTCATCGATCGCCGGCAGACCAAATTCGACCGAGGCGGTGACGATCAGGTCCATCAGCGGCGCGCGATAGCGATGCACGGGCCGCTGGACATGGAGCGCGCCGCCTGACCCATGAACGGCGTCACCGCCGTCGACGAAATTCTCCGACTTCCTGAAATACGGCAGGACGGAATCCCAGTCCCAGCCTTCCAAGCCGAGTTGGCGCCAGTGATCATAGTCGGCGCGATGCCCGCGGACATAGAGCAGGCCGTTTACCGAGCTCGAGCCGCCAAGGACCTTGCCCTTGAAGTGCACAAGGCTACGGTCGTTGAGGCTCCGTTCCGGATCTGAGACGTGGTTCCAATCGTTCTCCGGACGTCCCAGCATGCGCGTAAAGCCGGCCGGGACGTGGAAGAAGTGATTGCGATCGGCGCCGCCCGCCTCAAGCAGCAACACGCGCAGGCCCTTCGCAGTCAGCCGGTTGGCCAGGACGCAGCCTGCAGAGCCTGCCCCGACCACGATGACGTCATATCCAGCCGCCGTCTCACCCATCATGGAGACCCCATCCCGCCGCCTCGCCCCTTGCTGCAGCCCAAATCTGGTCGAGCCGCTCACCCCGAAAGCGCAGGTTGAGGAGGCGTGCGACGTCCGCAGCGACCTCCCCGGAGCGTGGGCTCGAAGCCAAAACCGGGGCTGGATCCGAATAGCGTTTAAGTTTTATGTCCACGTCTGTGCGTTTGGGCCATGGACGCCACATCGAGGTCAATGCACTAGCACGCCATAAAGAAGTATATCAATATGGAGCTGGACGGTCGGGTTGCGCATCAGGGACTTGGTGATGGCCACGCAGTCCGGCGCGCTGCGCCAACGGCTCGGCGTGCGGCTCGGTCCTGGGCCACGAGGCTGTGCCGCTGGGTGGGAGGCCTGACGGGGCGCCGCCCCGGAACGCAGGCCTCCCGGCGGCTCTGGTCGTTGCGAGAGCGGTTCTGGCGTCGCGCCCGGCCGTTCGGTCGATCTCCGCATAGGCGTCCTGCCGACGCGAACATCTAGGGTAAGGAGGGGCCGGCATGGCGAGGATCATCTTGATCCATGGCGGACTGCACGGCGGCTGGTGTTGGGAGCGTGTCACGCCGCTGCTCGAAGCGGCGGGGCATGAGGTGCTGGCCCCCGACCTTCCCGGCGTTGACCGGCGCCTGCCTGCCACAGAGGTCACACTGCAGTCCTACGTCGACGCGATCCTGGCGCTGGCCGAGCCGCGCGGGGGAAGGGTTGTTCTCGTCGGGCATTCGCTAGGGGGACGCTCGATCTCCGTCGCCGCGGATCAGCGGCCCGACCTCCTCGACGCCCTGGTCTATGTCGCCGCTCTAATCCCCGAGATCGAGGGTTTGGGCCCGACGTTCACGCCCGGGGAGAACAATGTGATCCGCCGCGGCTTCTACCCGGTCGACGGCGGCGCCAGCATGATGGTCGAGGCGGAGGCCGCTCGCCGCGGCTTCTATTCCGATTGCAGCGAAGCCGACATCCTGAAGGCGATCGAGCGGCTGGCGCCCCAGCCCAATCGCCCGATGGCCGACCCGGTGCTTCTCTCGCCATCACGCTGGGGCCGCATACCGCGCCACTACGTCGTCACCCTGCACGACGCGGTGATTCCGGCCGCCGCGCAGCGCGAGATGGCGCAGATGGCGGCGGGAACCCGAATCCACGAGCTGCCCTGCGGGCACTCGCCCTTCTTGACCCACCCGGGCGAACTGACCCGCATCCTGTTGGACGTCGCGGCGGAGGACGGCCCCGGTCAGGTTTCGCCGCGCCCTGCGGCCTGAGCGTCCCGTCGCGCCGCGCGCCGATCTGCGCAGGGCGCGGCCGGTGGGCGCCCGCCAGGTGATTGCACGGCGCGCTGGCAGACGAGGCAGCGGCCAGTAGGCCGCGGCGCCGATGCTATGCGCCCAGGCCCAGCATGGACTGGAGCGCGCGATCGAGATCCGTCCGATACTGCCGGGCGATGCCAGCGTCAGGCATGTTGTCGAATGCGTGGAATCCCCCCGGATAGACATGCACTTCCACGGGTACGCCGGCCGCCGCCAGGCGCTGTGAATACGAGAGGTCTTCATCGAGGAACAGGTCAAGCGCACCGGTCGCAATGAAGGTCGGCGGGAGGTCCTGCAGCGTTTCGGCTCGAGCCGGTGAGAACCAGCCGAGGCGCGCATCGTCCAGGCAATAGTCGCCCAGGAGCGCCTTCCAGCCGATCTGGTTGTCAGCCCGGGTCCAGATGAATTCACCGGTGAACGGATTCCGATAAGGGCAGGTCTCGGATCCGGTGCGATGATCGAGCATCGGATAGGTCAGGAGCTGGGCGCAGAGGCTCAGCTCGCCTCGATCTCGCGCCATCAGGGCGAGCGACGCCGCCAGCCCGCCGCCGGCGCTCGCGCCCATCACCGCGATCCGATCCGGGTCGATCCCAAGGGCGGTGGCGTTGGCGACCATCCAGGCAAGCGCAGCGTAACAATCCTCCTGCGGGGCGGGGAAGGGCGCCTCGGGCGCTAGGCGATAGTCGACCGAAACGATCAGCACGCCATGGCGGATCGCCAGCGCGGCATTGTTGCGGTTGTCGATTGCGGCGGTCCCCATGACCATGCCGCCGCCGTGGATATCCAGGACCGCCGCCTTGGACGTGCGGCCCGGCGGATCGAAAATGAGCAGCGGCACGTCCGGGGCCTCGCCGCGACCCGGGGCCGCCGCCCAGCCGGGCGCGACGGGGAGGGGGGGCGCGTCCGGCAGCGGCGCCTCGAGGCGCGCCCGGACCTCACGCAGGTCGTTCCTCGAAAGGTCCGGCGCCGGGATCAGGTCAAGCAGGGGCAGGACGTCCGCCGCGACCAAACGCCGGGTGCTCGCCCCCGTCATGCAATCGACCCCGAGCTCGGCGTTCGCCGGCAACGGCGCCCGCGCGCCCCGACCAAAGCAGCCACTCGATCCTCCCGCTTCGTCCACTGCATGGATTGCGCATCCAGGCGCGGAGTTGTCGGCGCTAGGCTATGGGCTGAGCGACACCTCGTAAAGAACTATAAGAATGCCGCGGGCTGCTGCGGGTCAGCCGCGCGGCCTCGTCCGGCACACGACGGGCGAGCCGACTTTCGGCGCATCCTTTCCAATTCAAGCGGCGCTTCAGCAGCCGCCCGCTGCGCGACTTCGCCGAGGGGCGCGCTCAGAATACCGATATCTCTTTGTTGCGCCGATCCTCTTGCGCTGGTATGCGGATCTTTGAAAAAAAGAACTCGATGATGGGCGGAAATGGCGCGGCGCTACCCACCCGAGCGAGGCGAGGCGGGTCCGGACGGTTCGCGCGTTCGACCGGCTCGATCATCCCGCCCAACATCGGTGTCGAGATCGGCGAAGCCAGCGCCGGTCAAATCCAACGCACACCTGTACTGGAATCCTGATGTTTGACGTGGTTGTCGTCGGCGCGGGCTTCGGCGGCGTCTACATGTTGCACAAGCTGCGGGAGCTGGGCTTCTCGGCGATTGGGCTGGAGGCGGGGGCCGACGTGGGCGGGGCCTGGTACTGGAACCGCTATCCGGGGGCGCGCTGCGACGTCGAGAGCCTGGTCTACTCCTATTCGTTCTCGCCGGAGATCGACGCCGAATGGCGCTGGACGGAGCGCTACGCCTCGCAGCCGGAGATCCAGCGGTACCTCGCGTTCGTCGCCGACCGGCTCGACATCCGGCCGATGATCCGCTTCTCGACCCGCGTCGAGAAGGCGATCTTCGACGAGGCGCGTGGGTGCTGGAGCCTCGGGACCGACACCGGCGAGACGTTCGAGGCCCGCTACCTGATCCTGGCGACCGGGCCGATCTCGAAGCCGGTGCTGCCGGACATCCCCGGCATCGCGGACTTCCAGGGGCAGCTGATCCACACGGCGCTGTGGCCGGCCGCGGCGCTGGATTTCACCGGCAAGCGGGTGGGCGTGATCGGCACGGGCTCCTCGGGGGTGCAGACCATCCCGCTGGTCGCCGAACAGGCCGCGCACCTCACCGTCTTCCTGCGCACCCGCAACTTCGTGGTTCCCGCCCGCAACCATCCGCTGAGCGAGGACGACCTCGCCAAGTGGGAGGCGGAGAAGGACGAGATCCGCGCCGGACTGTGGAGCGGCGAAATCGGCGGCGCCGGCGACGTGCTGATGGCCAAGGACCTGCGCCAGGCGCGGCTGCAGCCGGCGGCGCGCTACACGCCCGAGGAGCGGCAGACGATCCTGCAGCGCCGCTGGGACTGGGGCGGCGGCGTCGTCATGAGCTCGTTCCAGGACGTGCTGACCAAGCCCGAGGTCAATGACGAGACCGCCGATTTCCTGCGCGGGAAGATCAAGGAGATGGTGAACGACCCGGAGCTGGCCGATCTTTTGACCCCGCGCGGTTACTACGTCGGCACCAAGCGCATCTGCGTGGGCGCCAACTATTACGAGACATTCAACCGCGACAACGTCGAGGTGGTCGACGTCAAGGCCCACCCGATCGAGCGGATCACCGCCAAAGGCGTGGTGGTCGACGGGCGTGAACACCCGGTCGACTGCCTGATCTTCGCCACCGGGTTCGACGCCTTGACCGGGGCGATGACCGCCATGGACCTTGAGGGCAGGGGCGGACTGCCGATCCAGGAGGCCTGGCGGCACGGGCCGCAGACCTATCTCGGCCTGGCGGTGGAGGGCTTTCCGAACATGCTGATGATCGGCGGCCCGGGCAGTCCGTCAGTGCTGTCCAACGTCGCCCAGACCAACGAATTCCAGGTCGACTGGATTGGCCGGTTCCTGGCGACCCTCCGCGCCCAGGGCAAGACCTGTTTCGACGTTGCGCCGGGATTTCAGGAGAGCTGGACCCACCACGTCAATGAAGTGGTCAAGCAATCGCTCTTTGCGACCTGCGACAGCTGGTACGTGGGCGCGAACATCCCCGGCAAGCCGCGGGCGATCCTGGCCTACACCGGCGGCATCACCGCCTATCGCGACAAGTGTGAAAGCGTGTTCGCCGACGGCGGAACCGTCGACGGCTTCCGGGCGGCCTAGCGCCGCCTGGAAGCGCTCGATGGGCGCGCAGGGGGTGTGGACCGGTTCGGTGTGGCTGGCGACGGTCGAGTCGGAAACCAGCGAAGTGTTCCGCGAGAAGATGGTCGAGGCGACCTCGCGGGACACCATCCGCTCGAAGGCGCGGACCGGCAAGCCGAGCCGACAGCTGCGCTCGGCCTGGCACGACGCCTGGGAGGGTCCGGACAGTCCCGGCGCCCTGCCGATGCCGCTGATGGGCATGATCAGCGAACCGGCCTTTCGCTGTACGGCGCGCTCTCGAGGACGCCTGGCCGCCTTCCACGCCGAGACGTCGTCTGGCGCAATGGCAGATTTAGGGAAGAGACTATGGTTCCTGACAACACTCCAGTGATCGTCGGCGTCGGCCAGTTCACCGAGCGGCTCACCGACCCGGCCTATGTGGGCCTGTCCCCCGCCGAACTTGCTGCGTGCGCCTGCGAGGCGGCGATCGCCGACGCCGGCGGCGGACTGCGCGAGCGGGTCGGGATGGTCGGGGCGATCCGCACCTTCGAGGACAGCCGGGCTGGCGGCGCCCAATTCGGCAAACCGGACAAGTTTCCGCTCGCGGTGGCGCGCAGGATCGGCGTCGAACCTCGGGTCGCCCTGCTCGAGAAGGTCGGCGGACAATCGCCCCTGTCGGTGATCGCCGACCTGGCCGAACGGATGCACGCTGGCGAAGCCGGCGCTGCGCTGGTGTTCGGCGCCGAAGCCATCTCGACGGTCCGCCACATCAAGGCCAGGGGCGAGACGCGTGATTGGAGCGAGACTTTGGCGGGGGAGATGGAAGACCATGGGTTCGGCCTGGAAGGTCTGATCACCCGCGCCAACATCGCCCATGGCATCGTCGGCGCCCCCGCCGCCTATGCGTTGATCGAAAACGCCCGCCGGGCGCGGCTGGGTCTTTCCCGCGACGATTACGCGCGGGACATGGGCGAACTGTTCGCGCCCTTCACCCGTGTGGCCGCCGAGAACCCGTACAGCGCCTCGGAGATCGAGCCGATGAGCGCGGAAGAGATCGTGCGGGTCAGCGAACGCAACCGGATGATCGCCGAGCCCTACCGCCTCAAGATGGTCTCGCGCGATCAGGTCAACCAAGGCGCCGCCATCCTGCTGACGACGGTGGGCGAGGCGCGCAGGGCCGGGGTTCCAGAAGCCAAGTGGATCTTCGTCCATGCCGCCACCCTGGTCAGCGAGCCGGACATCATCCTGCGCCAGGACATCGGCGGCTACGCCGCGGCGCGCCTGTCGCTCGAGGGGGCGCTGGAGATCGCCGGCAAGCGAACCGACCAGATCGCGCTGTTCGACTTCTACAGCTGCTTCCCGACCGCGGTCTTCTCGACGGCCGTGGACGTGCTCGGCCTCTCGCCGGACGATCCTCGCGGCCTGACGGTGACCGGCGGCTTGCCGTTCTTCGGCGGGGCGGGAAACAACTATTCAACCCACGCGATCGCCACCATGACCGAACGGATTCGTGAACGACCGGGGGCCTTCGGACTCGTGGGGGTGAACGGCGGGTTCCAGTCGAAATACGGGACGGTGATCCTCTCCACCCAGCCGGCGGAATGGCCCGGCTGCGACCGCGAGCGGCTTCAGGTCATCCGCGACGAGACCCCTTCAGCAGCGGTTGCGCATCAGGCGGAAGGCTGGGGGCGCATCCTCACCTACACGGTCGTCTACACCAAGGGCCTGCCGTCGCAGGCTATCGTCATCGGCGAGCTAGAGAGCGGCGAGCGCTTCCTGGCCAACAACGCCGACAACGCCGTGCTGGACCGGATGGCCACGCGCGACCCGATCGGCGCGCGCATCTACACGACGGCCCTCCCGGAGGGGAACCGCTTCGCCTTCGATCGCGAAGCGATCCGGGCCGCATATCCGCGTGTGAAGCCCGGCTTCCAGGACAGCTACGAATTCGTCCTGGTACGCCGCGACGGCCATCTGCTGGAAGTCACGATCAATCGGCCGGATGCGCGCAACAGCCTGCCGAGGGCGGCGCACATCGAATTGGCCGCGGTCTTCGACGCCTATGAGGCTGATCCCGACCTTTGGGTCGCGATCATCACCGGCGCCGGCGACAGGGCCTTCTGCGCAGGCGCCGACCTGAAACTGGCGCGAGAAGGCGGCGCGATGCCGTTCGCCGGATTCGCCGGTCTCACCAACCGCACCAAGCGCAAGCCGGTGATCGCCGCGGTGAACGGCTTCGCCTTTGGCGGCGGTTTCGAAACCGTGCTCGCCTGCGAGATGGCGGTGGCCGATCCGAGCGCCACCTTCGCGCTCTCGGAGGTCAAGGTCGGCGTCGTCGCCGCGATGGGCGGGGCGGTCCGTCTGCAGCGCCAGGCGCCGCGCAAGATCGCCTACGAGCTGCTGCTCACGGGGCGGTCGATCGACGCCCAGGATGCGCTTCGCTACGGGTGCGTGAACCGCATCTCGGAACCGGGCGAGGTGATGGCGGCGGCGCGCGAGCTCGCGGCGGAAATCATCGCCGCGTCGCCGACCTCGGTGCGCTTGACCATGCAGGTGATGCGCGAGGCGGAGGCCTATGCGGACGCCGACGAAGCGACGCGCGCCTCCCTCAACAGCTCGGCGATCGACGACATGCTGGTCAGTCAGGACTGCCTGGAAGGCTCCGCAGCTTTTGTGCAGAAGCGGCCGCCGCAATGGAAGAACCGGTGACCGCGCAATCCGGCGCCGCGCCACGGCGCCCAAGCCGCGCCTCGCCCCGGCCAGACGACAGCGTCGTTCGTGAAAGGTGAAACTGATGATGACGGCAGCTGGAAATGGCGACAGCCCGGATCATGATCTCCCGTTCGCGCAACGGACCACCGCGCCGTTGCACGGCGTGCGGGTGCTGGAGATCTGTCCCGGCTCGGCAGGCGTCATCGGGCGATACCTGGCGGAGCTGGGCGCCGACGTCATCCACATCCCGCAACAGGACCTGAGGGACGATGCGCTCGCAAGTCTGGTGGCCAACACCGGCAAGCGCGTCCTGCCGCTGGATTTGGAGCAGGACCGAGATCGGGCCCGCTTCGTGGCGCTCGCGGGAGGCGCTGACATCATCATCGAGACGCGGCTCGACAGCCAAGCGCCCGACATCCTGTGGTCGCTGCCACAGATTCGTTCGCGCAACCCCAAGGCCGTTGTGCTGTCGATCAGCCCGTTCGGTCGGGCCCATGACTACGCCCACTGGCAGATGACCAGTTCGGTGCTCGACGCGCTCGGCGGCATCCTATGCCGTTCGGGTTTCCCCGAGCGAGAGCCGCTGCTTCCGCCCGCGGAAATCACCTTGCAGTGCGCCTACCAACAGGCGGGTTGGATAGCCCTTTTGGCTTACCTCAACCGCCTGCGCACCGGAGAGGGTGACCAGATCGATTTGGGCCTCCTCGAAGCCGCCGCGCAATCCATGGACCCGGGTTATGGCATGGCGGGGAGCGCCGCGGCGGGGGCGCCGTCCAGTGCGCTGCCGCGCGGCCGGCCGGAGGCGCGGCATCAATATCCACTGATCCGTTGCAAGGACGGCTTCGTTCGCATCTGCGTGCTCGCACCACGGCAGTGGCAGGGCATGTTCGAGTGGCTGGGGCGTCCGGAGAAATACGCCGGCCCGGAGTTCAACAAGCTGCATGTCCGCTTCAAGACGCCGACCCTGATCTCCGACATCGCCGCGCTCTTCGCAGACAAGACGCGCGCTGAACTGCAGGTGCAGGCTGATCAATTGGGGGTTCCTTTAGCGCCGGTGCTGTCGCTTGAGGAAGCGCTTGCCACCGAGCATGTGCCGGCCCGCGGAGCCTTGCGATCGCTGGTTGATGAAACCGGTCGTCAGGTCACCGTGCCGAACGGCGTCTTCGAAATCGACGGGGAACGCGCGGGGGCCGGAGACCTGGCCGAGCGCGTCGGCCTGGATGCTGACTGGCGAGAGTCCGAGCGCTTCGATCCGGCGCCAGAAGCGGAGCGGCCGGAGCGGCCGCTGAGCGGTTTCACCCTCATCGACCTGGGGGTGATCGTCGCCGGCGCCGAGCAGTCACGGCTGCTGGCGGACCAGGGCGCGCTGACGCTGAAGGTGGAGACTTCGGCCTATCCCGATGGCGGTCGACAGTCGCTCGACGGTGGCATCGTGTCCGTCAACTTCGCCCTCGGCCACCGCAACAAGAAGGGGCTGGGCCTCAATCTGCGCGACCCGCGTGGCAAGGCCCTGATGATCGAGCTCGCCCGACAGGCCGATGTCGTCATGTCGAATTTCCGACCCGGCGCCCTGACGTCGCTGGGCCTCGACTATTCCGTGCTTTCCGCGGCCAATCCCGGCATCGTCATGACGGACAGCTCCGCCTATGGTCCGACGGGACCCTGGAGCAAACGGGGCGGCTATGGCCCCCTGGTCCGGGCCAGTTCGGGCATCACCGACCTGTGGGCCTATCCGGGCGCCCGAGGGGAGTTCAGCGACGCGTCGACCGTCTATCCGGACCATGTCTCCGGCCGGTGCTGCGCGATGGCGACCCTCGCCCTATTAATCCGGCGGATCCGCACCGGGACCGGCGGTCAGGTCAGCCTCGCCCAGGCGGAGGTCATTACGGCCCACTTGGGGGATCGGGTCGCGGCCCTCTCTGTCGGAGAACTCCGGGCCGCGCGGCCGGATGCGCCGTGGGGGGTCTATCCCTGCGCCGGCCACGACGAGTGGTGCGCCATCACCGTGCGGCACGACGCAGACTGGCGCGCCCTCGCTTCGGAAATCGGCCGCCAAGAGTGGCTCGCGGATCCCGTCCTGGCCTCGTCCTCCGGCCGCTTGGCCCGGCAGGCGGAGCTGGACGCCGGACTTGCCGCCTGGACCGCGGGCCTGCCGCCCGATCTGGTAATGCAGCGGCTCCAGGACGCAGGCGTTCCGGCCGGTCGCATGCTTCGCGTGTTCGAACTCCCTGCCTTCGGCTACTTTCAAGCCCGCGACACCTATCGACCCGCCCGCCATCCATTGATCAATGGGGAATTTATGGCCGAGAGCGCCCTGGCGCACTCCGAGCGGCTGACGGCGCCCGAGATGGGGCTTGCGCCGGCGCCAGGCGAGCACAGCGTCTGGGTCGCCCGCACTATGTTGGGCCTCGACGACGCGGAGATTGGGATGCTCATGGCTGAGGGCGTCTTGGAGACTTGGTCGCCGCCGGCCTGAGTGGCCGCATGGAACTAAGGCCCGCTCGACCAAAAGGCGGTCAGCATCCAGGCTTCCGTCAGCGAGCGCTACGTGGGTGCAGGACGACGCTTACCTTCCAGGCGGCCTAGCGCGGCGCGCCAAGTGGGCCGGCTCAGGCGCAGCGATCGCATGCCGGCCCTCTATCGGGATGTCCAGGGAACGAAGCAAAGGAAAAACGCCACCGCGTCAGGCTTTCGGCGCAGCGCGGCCGCTGAGCTGCGCATCAGTCGGCCAGGGGGCGCCACCGCCGGCTGTCCGTAGCTATAGGCCACGGCGCGCAACGGTCCGCGGCGGCGGGTCAATTCAGTGCTGGCTCTCCGGCATGCGAACGACCAGCCCGTCGAGGTCCTCGGTGATCTTGATCTGACAGGACAGTCGGCTGTTCGGCTCGACGTTCTCGGCGAAATCGAGCATCGACTCCTCCATCGCATTGCGCTCGCCGGTCTTGGCCTCCCAGACGGGGTCGACATAGACGTGGCAGGTGGCGCAGGCGCAGGCGCCGCCGCAGTCGGCGTCAATCCCCGGCACGTTCTGCTTCACCGCCCCTTCCATGAGGCTAAGGCCCGGCTTGACGTCCACCACATGCTCAACGCCATTGTGTTCGATGTAGGTAATTTTTGCCATTATTTATGTCGCACCTTAGGGCGCGACCTCCCGCAGAGAAACGATGAGGCTCATGAGGCTCCATCCATCAAACCAGTGCAAGAACACCGGAAACTCGTTTACTCGCCTTCTCCCGGGGCATATCTCGCGATGCCACGTAGGATTAGCTCTGTCGTGCGCTTTCCAATATCCATTCGATCGGAAGGCGCACAACTCAGTAGAGCTCCGCCCAACATACGACCACAAAGGACAATATCCTCTGCCTTCAGGTCTGGCCGGCAGAGGCCCATGGACTTGGCGTGGGCGACAAACGGATCGAGCGCAGCCCGGGCGCGCGCCTCAGCCCGAACCACAACTTCATCACTTCGATCAACGCCCATCCAATAGTCTATGAAATGCGAATGGGCGCAGAAACGGTGCACCTTCGCGGCGAGCAATAAATGCAGTCCGTTGGGGTTTCCCGCAAAACGCGAGGCCTCCACCTCGAGCTCGTCCATTTCCCGTTCTACAAGGGCAGCCAGAAGAGCTTTCCGATCTGGGAAATGTCGGAAGAAGGTCGTTCGAGCGACCCCGGCGGCCTGGATCACCAAATCGAGCGGCGCGTCGACGTCCCCGGCCAGGATTAGCTGTGCGGCGGTTATGATCCGATCGCGGTTTTGTTGGGCGTCAGCGCGCTGAACGACGATCCTTGCCAATTGAAATCTCCGCAAATCAATAAGCCGACGCGACCGAGCGACCTGCCGGGTACGACCACCAGTCAACGAAGGGGGCGCAAAATTGCCGGATCGCGCTTCGACACCCCCACGCAGATCCCACCGAGTGACGGCCGGCTCTGACTGCGAGTTCATCGCTCCCATTGCAGGATGATGCCATCAAGCGTCTGCACTGATCCACCTGACGCCGTTACGTTGGACCCCTCTGCAAGGCGGAACGGCGGCAGACGTGAGAGCCACACTTGAAGCGCGATCGCGAGATCCCGGCGCGCAAGTGGCGCTCCTATGCAGCGGTGGATGCCAAAGCCGAAGCCAAAATGCGAGTTAGGGCTGCGGCTCGGGTCGAACGTCTCCGGTTCGGAGAACATGCTCGGATCGCGCGAGGCCGCAGTTAGGGCCAGGGCGAGCACCTCTCCCTTTTTGATTCGAACGCCGCCAAGGTCTGTATCCCGAGTGGCGATCCGCTGAGGCGTCACGGGAGTGAACAGGCGCATCATCTCTTCGACATGCCGCGGAATTTCGTCAGGATACGCACGCAGATGGGCCTGCAACTCGGGCTTCTCGGCCAGCATCCGGAAAATAAACCCTAAGGTGCTAACAACGGTATCCAGTCCTGCTGTGAAGACCAGAAAAGCCGTGCCCACGAACTCGCCGCGAGATAGCGGCCTACCTTCCGGTTGAGAACCAAGAATATATCGAATCATCGAGTCCGGTGAATATTCGCTTGGATCGTCGTAGATCTCACCGAAGAAGTCTACCATGGCTTTGACACCGCCAATACGATCTTCGGCGGTATCACCATGGATGAATTCCCGAACCCACCGCACGAACTCTGGAACTCGACTAATGTCCAGTCCCATAAGTTCAATAAATATTCCGGGCGGAAACTGGTCGGCAAAGTCGGGGACGAAATTGCACTCTCCGCGCGCCTCAAAGCGATCGATGAGTTCGTTGCACCAGGCTTCGATCTTCGGCGTCAACGCCTCCATGCGTGCGGGCGTGAACAGCGGGTTGAGCAACGTCCTGAATTGAGTGTGACGCGGCGGATCGATCCCGAGCGGTGCGACAATGAAGTCGTCGCCGAATCCTTGCAGGAAGGCGCCTTGCTCCGCGCTTGAGAAGGTTTCTGTGTCGCGCGTCACCGCTTGAACAAGCGCCGCGCTGACCACGACCCACGCGCCGCCGGGGCCGTAGGTGTGGCGAACCGGCGAGTAGAAAAGCGGCGGCCCCTTCAAAAGCTCGCCGATTGCTTCTTGGGGTCGATCGCCGAGTCCTGTCCTAAAGTCGAATGACTTGACCAGCGCCGATGGAACATGGGCCGGGATTGCGGCGGACGCCGGGTGCTCACAATTGCCAGTCAATGCGGAATCCCTCCCATTCAGCGCGAAAGCGGACCGCGCCGTCGCCTCTGCGCCCGTTCAAATCGGGTCGCGTTTCAGGACACCACGACCGCCGAAGCACATGCCGGCGCGGGCTACCTAACCCGCACTCGAATACCGGTTATAAGCACGCTGTCAAGCGCCCGCTTCAGAGTTACTCTTAGGCAACGCGCGCTATCATCGCCTGCGGCCGGCCCATTGAATGGCACGAAAGTACCATTTGTGAGCTATCGCCCGCTCTACGATCAGGCCGGGCGATGCGGCCGCCGAGCCCGAGTCAGCGCGACGCGCCGGCCGATGCCGCGGCCAGCCCCGGTGTCGGTCAGATCGGAAGGCCGACATCGATCACTATCGCCATCTGACCGCCTGTTTCAGCTGTGCGCGCAAGCCGAAGTGCACGCCGGACAAGCTCAAGCGCCTCAAGCGCTGGGAGCGCGAAGACGTGCTCGACAGGATGCAGGCGAGGCTCGAGGGAATGCCCAAGGCCATGCGTATCCGCAGGGCCACGGTCGAACATGTCTTCGGCACGCTAAAGAGCTGGATGGGCTCGACCCACTTTCAGATGCGGGGCTTGGAGGAAGACCCAGAAATGTCTACCGGTTAGAGATGTCGCTTGTTCTGCCAAATAGAGATGTCAGGGCAGGGGGCTTAGGGTCGGCCGAAGGGCGGGCGCGCAGCCCTCACACCGCGCAGAGCCCGACCGCCCGGCCGGCGCACGGGAGACGATGACGGCGGGTTCTCCGAAGCGCGCCGGCAGGCGCGCGAGGCACGTAGGCCGTCGCGGCTGGCACTCGGTCCGCCATATAGCCTAGGTTGGGCTCCTTCGGCCGGGAGGTATCATTGGCGGAACATGCAATCTTCGTGATCGGAGGCGATGACGACGAGTAAATTCAGCTCGTCGCCGAAAATATCGGTCAGACCTGCCGGATCACCTGCCGAGTGCGCGGAGAGACTTTCACGGCAGACGAAGGCGATTTTTTCGAAGCTCTGAGCACTGTCCGACGTCGGGCACTCGAACCGAAGGGCCTGATTCCGTTCTGCTATGGCGCGAGCCTCAACGTCTGGCCATCTGGGATGGCCCGGGACATGGGACAGGGCCTGGCGGCCTACAAAATGAAGATGGGAGTCCCAGCAACGGAACTCGTCGGCATCTTCGACCAAGGCACCGATGTGATCCCCTCTCGTGTCGAGCAACAGGCGGAATTTGCGAAGGAATGGATTGGTTCTTTCCGCAATCGCCGGAAGGTTGAGGGCTATGTCTTGACCCTCAAATGCCGAAGGTGCGGGGCCAAGTTTCCTCACGCCGTCTTCAGCGGTGACACCGACATGGCGACGGATGGACTCGTCTCGCTCACCTCGGTCGAGCGTAACGAACTCGTTTTTGGGGAGCTGACCGCTGACGAGTGGAAGCTGGAAGACGCCAAAAGGGTCAGCGCAGCTTGCCAACGCATTTCCGGGGCGTTGGCACGAACCGACCTAAGATCAGTGATGGTCGTCAGGTGGCAAAAATCCCAATCTATCGCTGGGCTTTCATTCGCAGCTTTCCGGAAGACCTATAAGCCCCCAGTAGGGGTCTACTCGTGCCCACACTGTGGTGGCGAGGCGAAGTCGATTCAGCAGCAGAGCTGGTCCGAATTCATGACCTCGGGAGGACATATCGAACCTTTCGGTGAACTGAAACTTCACGATCCAAACCAATTCAACCGACCCTGAACATGTGCCCGGTCTGGTCGCGGCGCCTCGGGCCTTTGCGGGTGCGTTGACCTGGCGGCTCGGCCTGCTGGCTTTGGCGGATCAGGGTGAGGAGGCCACCGAGCCGCTTGTTCTCCAGGACTGCGGTCTCGGTGACGCGCCGCAGCTTGTCGAAGGTCCGATAGGGCATGCTCCTACCTTTGAAGCGGACCTCCAGCCGCCCGTCGGGGAAGTCCACGACCTCGACCCGCTGGCCGATCGCCGCCTGAGCGAACTCGGACGGTTCGATCATGAAGAGGATGTTGTCGTACTGGAGCGTCAGGGACTGCGACAGGGTCCGCTCGGCGCGCCAGGTGAAGGCCTCGTCGAGCCGATCCCTAGGCGTCATGGGCCGGTGGAGATCCTTGTCGTTGAACGGCGGCTTGGCGAAACGGGCGTTGTAGTCGGCCATGAACGTCGGCAGGAAGGCGTTGCCGGCCTCCATGGTGCTGACGCCGGCGAGCGGCAGCTCCTTCACCAGCCGGTCCTGCAGGGTCTTGTTGGCCCGCTCGACGCGGCCCTTGGCCTGGCTGGAGTTGGCGCAGATGATCTCGATCGTCAGCGCCTTCAGCGCATGGCCGAACTGGGTCATGCCGTCGCCGCAAAGCCCGGCCGGCTTGTTGACCCGGAAGACCGCGTGCTTGTCGGTGTAGAAGGCCACGGGCTTGCCGTGCGCCTCGATATCTCTGGGTGGCGTTGAAGTAGGCGAACGTCGACTCCGACTGCACGAACTGCCGGTGCATCAGCCGGCTGGTGGCGTCGTCGATGAAGACCAGCAGGGTGCAGCTCGGTCCGCGCTCCTCGAACTAATAGTGCTCCGAGCCGTCGACCTGGACGAGCTCGCCGAGGCACTCGCGCCGATAGCGCGGCTGGTAGACGCGTCCGCGCCGCTTCTGGCGATCCGCCCAGGCCGACCTCGAGCATCGAGATCCGCAGCGTCTCCCGGCCGATGGTGATGCCGTGAAGCTCGCGCAGCTTCTCGGCGGCCAGCGTGGGGCCAAAATCGGCGTAGCAACGCCATCCAGAGGGCCTCCCGCGATAGCGCGGGAGGGTGTCAGTCCTAACTGGTGTCGCTGACTCCAAACTCTGCGACGGAGTTCCCTCGGCCGGCTGACTCCAAAATGTGCAACTGGCTCCATGGCCGGCCGCGGCTGATCGCAAATTCTGCGACTGAGCTTCGGACCGATTATGGAGTCCGTGGCTCGTTGCACCACGCCGGATGCGGGCGAGCTGGCGAACTTCACGATTCTCACCGGCCCCTCGGCCGGCAAGCTGGCCGACTATCACGACCGCGCCCCGGTGATCCTCGAGCCGGACGAATGGGGGACCTGGTTGGACCCGGCTCTGGACCCGACGGACCTGATCGCCGCAGTGCGGCCCCAGGGCTTCGAGATTGTCCCCCCGATCCGACTCGCTCTAGCGTTGCTTAGCTAGCAAATGTCGCGCTTCCCTCTCCTAGGCTGCGCGGTGCTTTCCGACGCCGTCCGGCCCCCGTCCGGCGATGTGGAGGGAAACGGCGGCGACGAGGTTCGCAGGCATCAGCGGCTTCGGCAGGTCCCCGTCGAAGCCCGCCTGCAAGCGCGCCGCGGCGCTTGAGGCGTCGATTCCGGCCGAAAAGGCGAGGATCGGGATTTTGGAATTGCGGCCACCGCCCTCCCGGATCGCCCGCATGGCGTCGAGACCGTCGAGTTCAGGCATCCGCAGGTCCATCAGGATGAGGTCGAAAGGCTTGCGGCTCGCCGCGGCCACGGCCTCGACGCCGTTGGTGACTTCGCAAACCTCCGCGCCGAGCGGGTTGAGCACCGCTCGGACCAGCTCGCGATTCCACGCGTGGTCATCGGCCACCAGGATCCGCGCGCCGCGCGGGAACATGGGGGTGTCCGGCAGGTCTTCGACCTTGGCCGCGGTGGACGCCTCCGCCGGGATCTCGAAAAAGAAGCGCGCGCCGTGGTCGAGCTGGCTTTCCATGCCGATCCGCCCGCCCATGGCCTCCACCAGCCCCCGGCAGATCGCCAGGCCCAGTCCGGCGCCTCCGTGGCGGCGCGTGCTGGAGCTGCCGACCTGGGAGAACCGCTGGAAGAGCAAGGATTGCTGGTCCGGCGAAATGCCGGGGCCCTGGTCTTGCACCGAGACAAGCAGCTGCTGGTCGGCGCCCCGCCACGCGGCGCTCAGGACGACCTCGCCCTTTTCGCTGAACTTCACGGCGTTGCCGACGAGATTGAGCAGCAGTTGCCGCAGACGGTTCGGGTCCAGCGCCAGGCTCGGCGGCAGATCCGAGGTCTCGAACCGCAGCGCCACGCCCTTGGCGGCCGCGGCCTCGGAAAACAGCTCGAGGGTTTCGCGGCAGACCTCGGCGACATCGGAGGGTTCGGGACGGATCTGCAGTTGGCCGGATTCCAGCTTCGAGAAGTCGAGGATGTCGTTGACGGTCGCCAGCAGGGCCGCGCCCGCGTTGGACGCCTTGCGGATATAGTTCCGGCTCACGTCCGTGAGATCCGGCTGGCCCATCGCCAGCCGCGTGAATCCCAGCACGCTGGTGAGCGGCGTGCGCAGTTCATGGCTCATGTTGGCGAGGAATTCGCCCTTCGCCGCGGCGGCGGCCTCGGCTTCCTGGCGGGCGGTGCGCAGCTCGGTCTCAAGGGTCTTGCGAAGGGTGTCGTCCCTGGACACGTCTACGAAACCGAGGGGCCGGTCGTCGTCCCCGCGGACCAGCGTCGGGGCGCCTTCGATACAGATCCACCGCCCGTCCTTGTGGCGGATGCGATATTCGACCGGCTTGCCGTCGGCCTGCTCGCCTTTGATCATCCGATCGCATCGCGCGAAATACGGCGCTGCGTCGTCCGGGTGGAGAAGTTCGACGATGTTGCGGCCGACAAGCTCCGAGACCGCGTACCCCGTAACCCGCTCAACGGCCGGCGACAGGTAGAGCATGGTCCCTTCAAGGTCGGATCGGGAGATGATGTCGGTCGCGGTGTCGGCGAGCAGCCGGTAGCTGGCTTCGTTCTCCGCCAGCGCGATCCCGGCCGCCATGAGACGCCGCTGGCTGTCGCGCAGCGCGCGATAGGCTTCGTCGCGCTGAATCTGGGCGACACAGGCCGTCGAGTGGTAGCGGATGCGGGCGACCAGCTCGATCGGATCGGGCAATTTGACCAGATAGTCATTGGCGCCGAGCCTGAACGCCTCGCTCTTCACCAGAGGCTCCTCGCGGCTCGACAGCACGACGATGGGGGTGGCGGCGGTCGCGGGATCCGCGCGATACTGGCGCACCAGATCCAGGCCGCTGACGTTGGGCATGATCAGGTCCTGCAGGATGACGGTCGGCCGGAACTCCCGGGCGATGGCCAGCGCCTGCCGGGGATCGGCGCAGTAGTGGAACTCGGCGTCGTGCTCTTGCAGCAGGACGCGGCGGACGGCCTCGCCGACCATGGGCTGATCATCGACCAGCAGCACCCGGATGACGAAGGCGGTCGCGACAGCCAGGTGATCGGCCATCGGTTCGGTGATCGTCATGGTTCGTCTCCTGTCGCCACCATGGGGAAGGCCCTGGCCAGCCTCGCGGCGATGCGGTCCAGCGGCAGTATGTCCACCGCGGCTTGGGCCGCCGCCGCCGCCTTGGGCATGCCGTAGACCGCGCTCGTCGCCTGATCCTGGGCGATCGTATGAAGACCCTTCAGCCGCAGCGCCTTCAGACCCTGCGCGCCGTCGGCGCCCATGCCGGTGAGCAGAACGCCGACGGCCTTGCCGGTCCACTGCTCGCAGACGCTCTGAAAGAACACGTCGATCGAAGGGCAAAAGGCGAGGCTGCGGGGTTCGGAGGCATAGGCCAGCCGACCATTCGCCCCCATGGTCAAATGCCCGCCGTGACCGGCCACCAAGGCCGTCCCGACCTCGGGCCGTTCGCCTTCCTGCGCCAGACGCACGGGCAGGCTGGATTGCTCCCCGAGCCAGCTCGCCAGGCCGTCGACGAACCGCTCGTCGACGTGCTGGACGATAACGATCGCCGCCGGGAATTTGGCCGGCAGGCCCTTCAGCAGCACCGCCAGGGCCGCAGGTCCGCCCGCTGACGCCCCGACGACGACCAAGGGGGCCGGACGCGCGCCCGGGCCAGGCGCCTTGCTGGCGACATTGAGCCTCATGCCGCGGCCTCGCCGATCAGGTCGACCACCGCATGCAGCAGGGCGTCGTTTTGGAAGCTTCCCTTGGTGAGGTAGTAGTCCGCGCCCGCCTCCAGGCCGCGGCGGCGATCCTCCTCGCGATCCTTGTAGGACAGGATGACGACCGGCAGGGACTTGAGCTCGGGATCGCCGCGCATCAGCCGGACCAGCTCCACGCCGTCCATCCGCGGCATGTCGACGTCGGTGACGACCAGATCGAACCGGCCGCCCCGCACCGTGGCCCAGGCGTCCATCCCGTCCACGGCGACCTCGATCTCGTAGCCATGATGATCCAGCAGCTTGCGCTGCAACTCGCGCACGACAAGGGAATCGTCGGCCACCAAAATGCGCTTCCGCAGGGATTGGCTGGCGATGTCAGCCTGGCCGTGCACCTTGTTCAGCCGGTCGGAGGCCGCCAGCTTCTCCATCGAGCGCACCATGTCCTGGACATCGACGATCAGCACGGGATCGCCGTCAGGGGTCAGGGCGGCGGCGCTGATGTCGCGGATCTTGCCGAGCCGAGGGTCGAGCGGCTGGACGACCAGTTCGCGACCGCCGAGGAAATCATCCACAACCAGCCCGTAGAGGTCGTGCTGGTCGCCGAGCACGATGACAGAGACCTCATCTCCGGTCGGCTGGGCCGAGAGACCCAAGACCTGATGGGCGCTGACCAGGCCGACTTGGCGGCCATCGAAGTCGAAGTGCTGACGGCCCTCCAGGATCTTGATCTTCGCCCGCGGCGCCTTCACCGCGCGGACGACATGGGCCAGGGGGAAGGCGTAGGCCTCGCCGCCGATGTCCGCCAGCAGGGCGCGCACGACCGAGAGAGTCAGCGGCAGCTGCAGGTGAAAGCGGGTTCCGGCGCCCGGAACGGTCGAGACGCGGATCGTTCCGCGGACCTGTTTCAACATGTCCTGGACGGCGTCGAGGCCGACGCCGCGTCCGGAGATTTCCGTTACTGCGCCCTTCAGGGTGAAGCCGGGCAGGAACAGGAACTCCAGGAGCTCGGCTTCGCTCAGCCGCGCGGCTGTTTCGACGCTGGCCAGGCCGCGGCTCACCACCGTCTCGCGCAAGCGGTCCAGGTCGACTCCGCGCCCGTCATCCGAAACCACGATCTGCAGCGCGCCGGCGCTGTGATGGGCCTCCAGGTGCACGACGCCCTCGGCTGGCTTGCCCGCCGCCAACCGCTCTGCGGGCGTTTCCAGGCCGTGGTCGACAGCGTTGCGGAGCAGGTGGACGAGCGGCGCCTCCAGCCGTTCCAGGATGTCTCGGTCTACCCTGGTCGTCGAACCGTCCAGCTCCAGCCTGGCCTGCTTGTCCAGCGACCGCGCCAGGTCGCGGACCATGCGCGGCAGGCCCAGGAGCCCGTCGCCGAGCGGCTGCATGCGGCAGGCGAGGGCGTGGTCGTACAGTCGGTGGGCGACGCCGGTCGCCTGCAGATCGGAGGCTTCCAGCTCCGCCAGCCGTTCAGCCAGGAAACTCTCGCATTCCCGGACGTGGCGACGGGTCTCGGCCAAGGCGCCCTGGGCGCGAAGGTCCAGGCCCTGTTGCGGCAGCGCTTCGGCCAGGCTCTCGATCGACTTGGCGGCGTCGCGATGCAGGCGTTTCAGTCGCAGCATCGACTGGCCAAAGGGATGCAGGCGCCTCGACCCGACCAGGGTCTCGCCGGCCAGCCCGACCAGGCGATTGAGGTTGTCCACCGTGACCCGCAGCGCCCGATCCGGGCCATCCTTTTCGAGAGGGGGGGGCCTTTCAGGCGGGCGGTCCCTTTCAATCGGCTCGGCGTCGCGCGGCCTGGGGCTCGAGAGCGCAGCCCGCTCGTCGTCGTCAGATCGCTTTCCTGACGGCGGGCTCTCCGCCTGCAGGACCTTCGCCAGCTCCGCCACGAAGCCTGCGATAGCCTGGCCGCCGGCCGCCGGATCGGCCGTGAGATCGGGCGATGCGGCGACGCTCAGCATCAGGTCTACGCCGCGCAGCAGCAAATCGATCGAATCCTGGTCGAGCGCGACCCGCCCCTCCTGGGCGCCGACAAAGATATCCTCCATGGCGTGCGCCAGGCTCACGGCGGCGTCGATGTCGACGATTCCGGCCGCTCCCTTCAGCGAGTGCGCGGCGCGCATGCAGGCCTCGAGATGGTCTGCCGCCGTCGGGTCGCGCTCGAGCGCGAGGAGGCCGTCCGTGAGCACCTGGGTCTGGCTCTCGGCTTCCACCCGAAACAGGTCGTGCATGGAGCACTGGCTGAGGTCCGCGCCGATCATGTCACGCCTCGATTCAAGGCTTCGAGAACCCGGCGGCTGTCCAGGCAGCCTACAACCCGGTCCGACCAGGCGAGGACGCCCTTGGTGTAGCTTGCGGCGGCCTTGGCGACGGTCGCCGGAACGGCCCTCAGGTCGGCGGAATCATAGCTGTGGATGCTCTGGACCTCATCGACCGGAAAGGCCAGCCGGCCCTCGGCATGGCGCAGGATGATCAGCCGGCGGCAGCCGAGGCGGTCCTCCGCCGGACCAGGCGCGGCGGCCTCCTCCAGACCCATGATCTTGGCGAGCGACAGGCAGATCAGGAGTTCGCCGCGTATGTTGACGAGACCGAGAACCCCTCCGCCCCGCCGATGCGGCAGGGCGTGGATGGCGCGTCGGTCGGCGACCTCGTCGAAAGCCAGGGTCGGCAGGGCGAACCACTCCGCCCCGATCCGAAAGACGATCGCCGAGCTTGTCTCATGCTCGCCGGCCACGTCGGCCTGCTCGAAATGGCGGGTGCGGTCGATCAGGTAGCCCGGCGGCGGATCCCGGTTCAGAAGGTCGGCCGCGGCCGCCGAATAGACCGGGCAGTTGCGGCAATGGGCGTGCTGGCTGAGCTCGGGACAGGTGGAGTCCCCATGCACGCCTATCCGGTTCCAGCAGTCGTCGATCTGCGGCCCCATGCTACTGCGCTTCCTTCTGCTTGAGACGCAGCGCACGGGCGCCGACGAGCTTGGCGCCGGCCACATCGCCCTGTCGTTGAAGCAACAGCGCCAGGTGGTCCAGCGTCTCGCGGTCGGCAGGATCGAGGTAGAGCGCCTTGCGGTAACAGTCGGCGGCGCCAATCAGTTCACCGGAGGCGTCGCGCAGGACGCCCAGAAGACGCCAGGCCTCCGCTGAAGGCTCTTCGCCGCGCAGGTGTTCCTCACAGGCCCTGGTGGCGTCGGCCAGGCGGCCCTGGTCGGCGAGGCGGCGGATATCGGCGATGGTCGGCGGTGTCGTCGAAGCCGCGGAAGACGCAGGACGGAACAGGGCGGGGCGGGCGTGCGCGCTACGGGGCTGCGGGTTCGCGAACGGCTCGCGCCGCGACGAGGCGAGCGGCGGCGCGCCGAGCGCCGACGGTCCCACGCGCCGCGGCGCGATGATTTTGAGAGCCGGCGCGGCGGGAGCCGCCTTGCGAAAGGCGAAGGCCAAGGGAATCCGCGCCGAGGTGAACGCTGCGCCGAGCAGCAGGTTCGCCTCGCCCGGTCCCACGAGCAGAAGACCTTCCGGCCGCAGGAGACGCCGGAGGATTTCGACCGCCCGGTGCTGGGTGTCGGCGTCGAAATAGATCAGCAGATTGCGGCAAAAGACGACGTCATAACCGTCCGTCGCCCCGACGCCTTCGTCCGCCAGCAGGTTGGCCTGTTTGAAGCGAACCGAGGCGCGCACGGCGTCGCCGATCCGGAAGCCCCCGGGCGCCGGCGCGAAGTGACGGTCGCGGAAGCCGAGATCGGCGCCGCGGAACGAGTTCTTGCCATAGACGCCGTCCCGCGCCCGCCCCAGCGCCTGGCCGCTGATGTCGAGGGCGTCGATGACGAACCGCTCCACGGGCAACCCCGCATCTATCAGGGCCATGGCGATCGAATAGGGCTCTTCGCCGGTCGAGCACGGCGCGCTCAGGAGCCGCATCGGAAGCTTGGCCGGATTGCCGAGCCAGTCCTTGGCGGCCAGGGCGGCGACGGCCGCGAAGGCCTCGCGGTCGCGGAAGAACCAGGTCTCGGGGACCACGACGGTCTCCACCAGCGCCTGCAATTCAAGGGGGGAGGCGCGCAACTGCTCGAGATAGGCCGCCGGCTGGTCCAGTTGGTGCGCCGACATCCGAGTCTGGACTGCGCGCGCCACGGCGGGCGCGCCGATGGAGGCGACGTCGAGTCCCATGCTGCGGTTGAGGATCTGCTCGATGGCCTGAAGGGGCATGGCTTCACGCCAACCGAAGCTGCGGCGGAGCGCCGCGGCTGGGCAGCAGATGATCGAGCTCGATCCGCTGGATGGGTCCGCGCGGATTGAGGGCGATCGGGCCGAGATAGCTCGCGCCCTGATCCGCGCGGCCGCTGGATCTGAACTCGCCCGGCTCGATCCGCTGGATCTGCGTGGCGCTCTCCGCGATCAGGCCGACCAGCTCGCCAGATTGGGCACATCGGGCCAGGACGATCCGCGTGCTGAGCCGTCGCTGGGAGGGCCGGCCCAGCGTCATGACCGCCAGGTCGAGCACGGGCACGATGACGCCGCGATAGTTGATCGCGCCGGCGCCTCCCGCCGGGGCGGATGGGGCCCTCAGGGTCTCGACCAGGGGCAGGATCTCGACGATCCGCGCCGCCTCGAGGGCGTAGGCGTCGCCATCCAGCCGGAAGATCAGGTGCAGCACGATCAGGCCGCTTCGAGCTTGAACTTCGCGACGCTGCTGCGCAGTCCGCTGGACACCAGGCTGAGGTCGTCGATCGCCGAGCTCGACTGCTGCAGGGATTCCACGGTTTGTTGCGCCGCCTCCGTCAACTGCAGCAGCGCCTGGCTGATCTGCTCGGCGCCGGTGGCCTGGGCCTGCATGCCGTCGTTCACCGTCTCGAACTCGGGCGCGAGCGCCTGGACCTGCTGGATGATCTGCGAGAGTTGCGCGCCGACCTGCTCGACATTCTGCATGCCGTGGCGGACTTCCTCGGAGAACTTGTCCATGCCCATCACCCCGGCCGAGATCGCGGTCTGGATCTCCTTGACCATCTGTTCGATGTCGTAGGTCGCCACCGCCGTCTGGTCCGCCAGCCGGCGGATCTCGGTCGCCACGACCGCGAAGCCGCGGCCGTATTCACCGGCCTTCTCGGCCTCGATGGCGGCGTTCAGCGAGAGCAGGTTGGTCTGGTCGGCGACCTTGGTGATGGTGGTCACCACCTGGTTGATGTTGCTGGCGCGGTCGTTCAGCACCGCCAGCTTGGCGCTGATGGAGGTCGCCGCCTCGGTGACCTGGTGCATGGTCTCCTCCATCTTGGCCAGGCCGCTCTGGCCCGCGCCGGCGAGGCTCGCGGTCTGCTCCGCGACGGTGGACACCTCGCCCATGGTCCTGACCAGTTCGCGCGAGGTCGCCGAGATCTCCTTGGAGGTGGCGCCGATCTGGATCGTCGTCGCGGCGATCTCGCTGGCCGTGGCCTGCTGCTGCTTCGACGTCGCGGCGATCTCGGTCAGCGAGGTGTTCACCTGGATCCCGGAGGCCTGAACCTGCCCGACCAAGCCGGTGACCTCGTCAACCATGCGGTTGAAGCCCTCGGCCAGCAGGCCGAACTCGTCACGCCGCTCGGCCGGCATGCGCTGGCTGAAGTCGCCCAGGCGGAGCCTGTCCATCACCTCGAGCAGTCGCTTCAACGGCCCGTTGATCGCCCGCTGCAGGAAGTAGGCGCAGGCGAAGGCGCAGGCGAGCGCGGCGCCGAAGACCAGCAGCACGTTCCGCTGCGTCGCCGCGACCAAGGCCACGACCTCGCGGACCTTTGCCTTGGCATGCTCGTTGTCCCAATCGGCCGCCGCGCCGACGGCCTCCTTGGCCTTGAGATAGGCGGCGTACCGGTCCGCGACGGGTGCGTCTTTTGGAACCGCCAGAAGCGCTGTGATCGCGCTCTTCGTCGCTTCCACGTTGCCACGATCCGCGTCGGAGAAGGCTGTCGTCTGATAGGCCTCCATCAGGCGTTGGAGATTCGCCGTGCTGGCCGCCAGACCCACGCCGTCGTCCTTGCGCAGCAGCGACTTCTCGGTGAGCGCGTAGTTGTCCGCCAGGGCGCCCCTGAGCTCGCCGTTGAGCTGGAGGCCGGCGACAGAGTCGGCGAGCAGAGCGGCGGCATGCTGCTCGATCTGCTCCAGGCGGACATAGGTCAGGACGCCCATCACCGCGAGGAGCCCGATGATCAGGCCGAAACTCGCAAGGATGCGGTGGCGGATGGTCAGATTGTTCACGAGCCGGCCTCCCAGATGCGGGGGAGCCGCGGCGCGATCGCCAGGGCGCCTCGGCGTCCTCGCGTTGAAGGCCGCCCATTCTCCGCACAGGGCGCCATGATACAGCAATCTCGCTGTAAACGGGTGTGTCAGCGGGCCGCAACCGATGGTTTTGCCCATTTTAGCGTCGATCCGCCGCGGATTATGGCCCGGTCGGCGGCCTCAGCCGTCGCGGCGGCCTCGAGGACTTCAGTCGCAGAATTTGGAGTCAGCGACACCGCGGCCGCCGAAGCCGTCAGTCGGATGTCTACGCCGGTTAGAGATGTCGCGGCTTCTGCCAGATAGAGATGTCAGGGCAGGGGGCTTCTGGGTCGGCCGAAGGGCGGGCGTGGAGCCCCCACGACGCGCAGCGCCCGACTGCCCGGCCGGCGCACGTGAGACGATGACGGCGGGTTTTCCGAGCCGCGCTGAGGCGCGCGAGGCATGTAGCGAAGAGCGCTGAGAAGCCACCGTTCCGAAGGTCGAGACGGGGTGGGATGGCGAGCGGACCCAGGGCTTGAAAGATTCGACGACGGTCTCGGGACATTGGATTCTTGGTGGTTAAGCTTCCGCCCATCAATTTTCGACTTTTCCGAGATAGTTCTTCCTGTAACTTACTTGTAGTTGTAGGGTGGGGCTTGAGGAAAACTATGCTCGAAATTCAAGCGCGTTCAGATGCACATCTTCGCCAACTCTTGGACTACGACCCCGAACGGCGGCGACGATTTGTAGATCTCCAGGCCATTGACTTGGAGTCCATCGCCAAACTGAAGGGTGGCGTCATCCAGCACGTCGACGAACACGTCGAAGCGTTTTTCGCCTATCTCGATGGGTTGCCCGAGGCCCACGGCCTGTTCGCGGGACCCGGGACGCGCAATGAAGCCATCCGCATGAAGCGTGATCATATGATCGCCATGGTCGGCGGCGAGTACGGCAAGGACTATGTCGAACAGCGCGTCGTCCTCGGCATCATGTTCAGCCGAGCCGGACTGGACGCAAGGATGTTCCTGGGCGGCTTCCACGCGCTGCAGCGCTCGCTCGGCGACCGGATCATGGCGTCGACCGAGGCGTCGATGCCGTCGTTCGATCGCCTGTCGTCCTTGAACAAGGTCCTGTTCTTCGACCTCGCGATCATCGTCGACGTGCTGATCGCCGACCGCGAGAGCACCATCGCCCAGCAACAGGAGGCCATACGCGAGCTATCGACGCCGGCGCTGCAGATCCGCGATCGCCTGCTGATCCTGCCGATCATCGGCGTGCTCGACACCCATCGCGCCCGACAACTCACGGAAGGCCTGCTGCGGGCGATCCGCGACAATAGGGCCAAGGTCGTGGTGATGGACGTCACCGGAGTGGCGACCGTGGACACCAAGGTCGCCAACCATCTGTTGCAGACCATCGCGGCCTCCAGGCTGATGGGCGCCGAGGTGATCATCACGGGCCTGTCGGGCGAGGTCGCCCAGTCCCTGGTCACCTTGGGCGTCGACCTCACCAAGCTCAACGCCGTCGGCGACCTGCAAGGCGGTCTCGAACTCGCCGAGCGGCTGCTTGGCTATGAGTTGGTTCGTATCGGCCCCCCATCCGCGGCCCGCGCGCTGGCGAGATGATCCACGGCCATGACAGTTCCCATCCTCAAACAGGGCAAGATCCTGATCGCCTCCATCCAGGCGGCCTTGACCGACTCTGACCTCGGCGACCTGAGGGACGAGCTCACGGCCAAGGTCGGCCGGTTCCGTGCGCAAGGCGTGATCATCGACGTCAGCGCCCTGGACGTGATGGATTCCTTCGCCGTCCGCACGCTGCGAAGCGTCGCCGACGCGACCAGGCTGCGCGGCGCTTGCACCATCATCGCCGGCATTCAGCCGGATGTGGCCTTGGCCATGGTGCAACTGGGCTTGGGTCTGGGTGAGGTCTCGACGGCGCTTGACCTGGAGGAGGGCCTGGAGATGCTCACCGCTCCGAGCCTGGAAGGCGGCTCAGATGACCGATGAGGCCCGCCTGCGCGTCGAACGCGACGCCGACGTCGTCACCGCTCGCCAAAAGGGGCGAGAACTGGCGGCCCTAGCCGGGATCTCGGGCAGCGACCTGACGGTCGTCGCCACGGCGATATCGGAAATCGCCCGCAACATCGTCGTCTACGCCAAATGCGGCGAGGTCGAGCTGAAGATCGCCCAGAACGGTCACCGCCGCGGCGTGACCGTCATCGCCAGCGACCAGGGACCGGGCATAGCCGATATCGCCATGGCCATGCGCGACGGCTTTTCGACCGGCAAGAGCCTCGGGCTGGGCCTGCCCGGCGCCAGACGATTGATGGACGAATTCGAGATCGTCTCCGAGCAAGGCAAGGGGGTCACGGTGACGATGACCAAGTGGTCGCGATGAGACCGGAGGAGCCTTCGTGAACGCCGTCGTTGAATGGGCGGCGACCAGCCGCGCGCTGGCCGGCGAGCCGATATCGGGTGACCTGCATCTGGTGGCGCTGTTCGAAGGGGGCGCGCTGGCCGCGGTGATCGACGGTCTGGGACATGGTCCCGAAGCCGCCGCCGCCGCGAGGGCCGCGGCCGCCGTGCTGTCGCTGCGCCCCGAAGCGCCGATCGCGGAGCTGATGCAGCTGTGCCATGAGGAACTCAGGCGCACGCGCGGCGCCGTCCTGAGCCTGGCCTCGTTCGACGCGGCGCGTGGCGTCGTCACCTGGGCCGGAGTGGGGGATGTCGAAGGCGTTCTTCTGCGCGCTGAGGAAAGGTCGACGGGTGGGCGCCAGACCATCATGCTCCGCAACGGCGTCGTCGGCTATCAGATGCAGCCGCCGCGAACGGCCATCTGGCCCGTCGCGACCGGCGACATCCTGATCTTCGCGACCGACGGGGTGCGCCATGGTTTCACCACCACGGTCGCCGGCGACCGCACGCTCCAGAAGGTCGCCGACGACATCATCGCCGATTACGGCAGGTCGACCGACGACGCCCTGACGCTCGTCGTCCGCTATCTCGGCAGGCATCAAGGGACGTCGTCATGAACAGCCTCCCGCTCGACTATGAGGCGATGCTGCGCGGGCAAGGCGGCGAGGACGACGAGACCTGGCTGAACAACGCCTATCTGATCGGTCGCAGAGCGCTCGAGGAAAACTACAGCGTGCTCGACATCATGCGCCTGCATCATGACGTGCTGATAGGCCCGGACTCAGATCCGAAGGCCGAGGGGGCGATGGGATATCGGGCCCTGCGGCGCGCCTCGGCGTTCCTGGCCGAGTGCCTGGCGCCTTTCGAAATGGCGCTTCGCGGCGTGCGGGACTCCAACGCCGAGCTGGCGACCCTGAACGCCGAATTGCAAGAGGCCAACACCCGGCTCACGGCCGAGACGGCGGGGCGCGCGCGCGTCGAGGAGACGCTGCGACAAGCCCAGAAGCTTCAGGCCGTGGGCCGCCTGGCCGGCGGGGTCGCGCATCACTTCAACAACCTGCTCACCGTGATCCTCGGCAATCTCGACATCGTTCAGCGGCGCGACCTTGGTCCCGAGCTCCGCGACAAGCGCATCGCGGCCGCGACCGAGGCGGCGGAGCGCGGCGCCAGGGTGACAAGGCAGTTGCTCACCTTCTCGGGACGGCAGCATCTCAGGCCGAATCGGTTTGAGCCCGATACGCGCCTTCCCGACCTCGCCGCCCTGATCGCCGGCTCCCTCGGCGCCGAGGTTTCGGTCGAGTTCGAGTTCCCGCCGGGCCTCTGGCCCGTCAAGGTGGATTCTGCGGAACTCGAACTGGCCCTCTTCAACCTGTGCTTCAATGCGCGCGACGCCATGCACGGCGGCGGCCGCCTGCGCGTCGCCGCCGTCAACCGGGAGACGCGCGACGAACGGATCGGCATCGACGGAAGCTATCTGACCATCGAGGTTTCCGACACCGGCGAGGGCGTTCCGCCCGACCTGCTGTCAAAGGTCTTCGATCCCTTCTTCACCACCAAGGCTGTCGGCGTCGGAACGGGACTTGGCCTCAGCCAGGTGCATGGGTTCGCGCACCAGGCAGGCGGCGCCGTCGACATCGAGAGCGAGGTGGGGCGTGGCACGACCGTCCGGCTCTATCTGCCCGCCATGGTCCACGCCGAGATCGGGGCCGAAGAGCCGGGACGGCGCGAATCCTTGGGCACGGTCCTGATCGTCGAGGACGACGTCGACGTCGCCGAGGTGGCGGCCACGATTCTGGCCAACAGCGGCTATGAGGTGCGGCTCGTCCATCGTGCCCAGGCGGGGCTGGACCTCCTTCGGCGCGGCGAAAAGATCGACATCCTTTTCTCCGACATCGTCATGCCCGACGGGATGACTGGCCTGGACCTCGCCGCCCAGGTCACCCGCGAGCATCCGGCTATGCCGGTGCTGCTGGCCACCGGCTACAGCGACGCCCTGAGTGACGCCGAGGGCCAGGGTTTCCCGATCATCGGCAAGCCCTATCGTTCGACGGAGCTGTGCAATCGCATCAGCGCATTGCTTCTCGCCTCATAGGGACCGGGATCGTCGATACGGCTCACAGCCGTCTTCTGCCAGGGGACCGGACGGCGGGCGGGCGCGGAGCCCTCACGCTGCGCAGAGCCCGACCGCCGAGCCGGCGCACAGAGGTTCAGCAGATCTTGCTCGAGCGCGCCGGCAGGCGTGCGAGCATGCAGAGCTGGCGAGAAGTAGCGTATTCCCAACGGCCCGATCCCATCCCGTCGCAACCCGCTGAAAGGCGTGGCAGGTTGCACTTGGAAATGGAATCCACCCAGCTACATCGGATTATCGCCTAAGGAAGATTATCAGAAATATTCTGGTGTGGTGCGGGCATCGATCGTCATCCAGGAGCTCGCGGGCGGGCGGTGATGCTTGACACTGCGGCTGTGGCGCGGCGACCGGTTGGTTTCAGCTTCGAAACCTGATTTAGGAGCGCGATGCGCGCGCCGCCGAAAGCCCCTGAGACGGTCCCGTTCGCGCCGCGGCTGGACCTGGCGGACTACCAGTCGCTGGGCGAATTTCGTCGGGCGATCCGTGATTTCCTGGCCTTCAGCGAGGATTCCGCGCGCGAACAAGGAGTCACCAGCCAGCAGCACCAGGCCTTGCTGGCGATCAAGGCCCACGCCGGTCCCGAGCCAATGAGCATCGGCGAACTGGCCGACAGCCTGCTGATCAAGAACCACAGCGCCGTGGGCCTGGTCGCCCGGCTGGTCGAGCGCGGCCTGGTGCGCCGGCAGGCCTCGGAAAGCGATCGCCGCCGGGTGCTGCTGACGCTGGAGCCTCGCGGCGAAGACGCCGTGGCGCGGATTTCGCATAACAACCTGCGAAAACTGACGGCCACCGCCAAGAGCCTCCGCCGGGTGCTGGCCATGCTGCGCAAGCTGGAGACGGCGCAGAGCGCCAAGATCGAAGACGCCGGTTAGCGGTGGGCCGCGCCCTCAGCCGCCGGCAGCTGCAGCTCCCCCCGCGCCAGCCTCTGCAGGGTCTCGACGAAAAAGCCGGGTTCGGCGGCGCGGACCCGCGCCTCCAGCGTCTCGGGGGTGTCGCCGGCGATCACCGGCACCGCCATCCGGGCGACCGGCGCGCCGTGATCGTATTCCTCGTCGACCAGGTGGATGACGATGCCGCTCTGCGCAACGCCGGCGGCGAGCACCGCTGCGTGCACGCGGCGGCCGTACATCCCCTCCCCGCCGAACTCCGGCAGCGGGCCGGGATGGATGTTGAGGATGCGCCCGGCGTAGCGCGCCAGGGTGTGCGGCCCCAGCCGTCGCAGATAGCCGGACATGACGATCAGCTCGACGCCGTGCTCGGCCATGACCGTGGCGATCTGCGCATCGGCGGCCTCGGGATCCTCGCGGGTCGGCACGCAGAGCGCGGCCATGCCATGCTCGCGGGCGAACTCCAGGGCCGGCGCACTGCGGTTGTTGGAGACCATCAGCCGGGCTTCGCCGGCCAGGGTTCCGGCCTCCATGGCGGCGGTGATGGCGCGCGCGCTGGAAGCTGACCCGGAGGCTAAGAAACCGATCTTCAGATATTGAGAACTCAAGGAAATTCCGTTCCGAGCTGATACTCCAGGCGAAGCCCGTCATAGGCCGGCTCGACGCCCGGCGGAAGCTCGCTCAGGAGCTTCGCATAATCCAGGTCGACATGCATGTTGGTGATGATCGCCCGCTTCGGCTGGGCCCGCTCGATCCACGACAGGGTGCGTTCGAGGTGGGCGTGGGTCGGGTGCGGCCGGTAGCGCAGGGCGTCGACGATCCAGACGTCGAGGTCGGCCAGGGCCGCGAACGCCGCCTCGTCGAGGTCCACCAGGTCGGAGGAATAGGCCACCCCGCCGAACCGGTAGCCCACCGAGCGCACGCCGCCGTGGTCCTGGTCGAAGGTGACGACCGGGATCGGCCCCGATGGCCCATCGATGTGGAAGCCGACGCCGTGCGCCGGCAGCGCCCTGGCTTCGCAGATCGCCGGATAGCCGCCCTGCCCTTCGAAGATGTACCCGAAGCGCTGCATCAGCGTGGCATGGGTCGCGGCGTCCATGTGGGTGTGGATGCGCTGGCCGCGCTGGCGCAGGAAGAAGGCGCGGACGTCGTCGAGCCCATGCACCTGGTCGGCGTGGTCGTGGGTCAGCAGCACCGCGTCAAGGCGCCGGACGCCGGCGTGGACGCTCTGCAGCCGGAAGTCGGGCGAGGTGTCGACCACCACGGTCGTCTCCTGTTCGGCCCCCTGACCCTTGCGACGCACCAGCATCGAGCAGCGCGTCCGCAGGTTCTTCGGATCGGCCGGATCGCAGGCGCCCCAGTCGCCGTCGGCCCGCGGCACGCCGCCGGACGATCCGCAGCCGAGGATGGTGAACTCCAGGACCCCCGTCATGGCGGTGAAATCCGGGCCCGCGGGATCCGGTCGAAGACGGCGAAGAAGGCCTCCTCGGTGCGGGCCTCGGCTTCCGCCAGGCTCCAGCCGCGGATCTGCGCCAGCGTCTCCAGCACCCGCGGCAGCATGGCCGGTTCGCAGCGGCGGCCGCGGAACGGCGTGGGCGCCAGGTAGGGGCAATCGGTCTCGACGATGATCCGTTCGGCGGGCATCTCGCGGATCACGGCGCGCACGTCCTCGGCGGCCTTGAAGGTGGCGATGCCGGAGACCGAGAACCAGGCGCCCAGGGCCGCCACCCGCCGCGCCAGCTCCGCCCCGGAGGTGTAGCAGTGCATGAGGATGCGGAACGGCCCGCGCGCATACTCCGTCTCCAGGATCTCGGCCATCACCGCGTCGGCTTCGCGGGTGTGGACCACCAGCGGCAATCCGGTCTCGCGCGCGGCCGCGACATGGGCGCGGAACACCTGGGCCTGCACCTCGCGCGGGCTCAGGTCGTAGTGGAAGTCGAGGCCGCATTCGCCGATGCCAACCACCCGGCGATCGGCCGCCAGCGCGATCAGCGTCTCGGGTCGGAGCTCGGGGTCTTCCTTGGCTTCGTGCGGGTGGGTGCCGACGGTGCACCAGATGTCCGGATGCTGGGCCACCCGCCGCACCGCCTCGTAATTGGAGACCCGGTCGCAGATGTTGACCATCAGCCGGACGCCGGCCGCCAAGGCCCGGGAGATCACCGCCTCGCGATCCTCGTCGAATTGCGGGGCGTGCAGGTTGACGTGGCTGTCGATCAGCATCTGTAGGTCCGAGGGAGCTCGAGGTCAGGCCCGGGCGGCCTGGCGCAGCTCGCTTAGCGCAGCGAACAGCGCATCGGTTCGGTCGAGGTTCAAGGCCTCCACCTCCCGCGGCAGGCGCTGCAGCGTCTCCCATGCCCGGGCCCAGCGATCAAGCGCCCCCATGCCTTGCGCCGCGCGATCGGCCACCAGTGTCCGCACGCGGTCGGACAGCCGCTCGAACAAGAGGTTGAACTGCGCCTGCCCCTCGCCACCCTTGAAGCGATCGGCCAGCGACAGCGCCATGGCTTCGTCGAGCCGCGGCAGGTCGGCGAGCAACTCGCGGGCGGCGTCGTCCAGGGTAAGGGCGTTGGCGGCGGCCAGCGCCAGCGCGCGGCCCGGCGCGCCGCCGGCCATCCTGGCGAGCCGCAGCGCCGCCTCGTCGCTGAGCTCGGCGCGGGCGCGCAGGAAGCCGGCGGCGGCGTCCAGGCCGAGCGGCTGGAAGGCCAGCCGGCGGCAGCGCGAGCGAATCGTCGGAAGCAGGCGTCCCGGCGAGTGGGAGACCATCAGCAGGACCCCCTTCGGCGGCGGCTCCTCCAGGGTCTTCAGCAGGGCGTTGGCGGCGTTGACGTTGAGGTCGTCGGCGGCGTCGACGATCGCCACCCGGTGCGGCGCCGACGCCGGCGATTTCGAAAAAAATTCCGAGAGCCGGCGCGCCTCGTCCACCGGAATGGTTTTGCGCGGCTTGCCGTCTTCCCCGATCCGTTCCAGCACCAGGAGATCGGGGTGGGCCCGGCCCATCACCTGGCGGCTGACCGGATGGGCCGGATCGACGCCCAGCAGGCCGTGGCGCGGATCGGCCGGCGCGCCCAGCAGCCGACGCGCCGCTCGGTAGGCGAAGGTCGCCTTGCCCACGCCTTCCGGCCCGTTCAGCAGCCAGGCATGGTGCAGCCGGCCGCGGGCGCGGGCGTCCTCGAAGGCGGCCTCGGCGGCCTCCTGGCCCTGCAGCTCGAAGACCTCGCGCGGGTGCGGGACCTCCAGCTCAGCCATGACGGCCTTGGTCACGGCAGGCCCAGCCTGGCGGCCACCGCCGCCCAGACCGCGGCCTCCACCGCCTCCATCGAGCCGGCGGCGTCAATCCGGGCGCAGCGCTCAGGCTCGGCCTCGGCGATGGCCAGGAAGCCCTGGCGCAGCCGCTGGTGGAAGGCCAGCCCCTTGGATTCGAACCGCATTTCGCCGCCGCGGGCCTGGGCGCGCTCCAATCCGGCTTCTGGGGCGATGTCGAAGATCAGCGTCAGGTCGGGCCGGGCCTCGCCGAGCACCTGGGATTCCAGCGCCGCGATCAGCGCCGGATCGGTCCCGCCGCCGGCCCCCTGGTAGGCGCGCGTGGAATCGGCGAAGCGGTCGCAGACCACCCAGGCGCCGCGCGCCAGGGCCGGGGCGATCACCCGTTCGATGTGATCGCGCCGCGCGGCGTACATCAGCAGCGTCTCGGTGACCGGGCTCCAGCGATCTTCGGCGCCGTTGAGCACCAGTTCGCGGATCGCCTCGGCGCCCGGCGAGCCGCCGGGCTCGCGGGTGGCGACGACCTCCAGGCCGCGGGCGCGCAGCCGCTCGGCCAGCCGCCTAAGCTGGGTCGACTTGCCGGCGCCCTCGCCGCCTTCGAGTGTGATGAACCGCCCGCGCGTCACCCGCGCAACATGGCTCGTTCGCCTCAGATGTCCAGCCTTGCGGCCCCTCTCAGAACGGCCCCACCACGCGGGCGTCGGCGAAGCCGGCTTCGGCGACCTTCTGGCGCAGGTTGTAGGCCTGCAGTTCGTCCTGCGGCCCCTGCAGCACCACCCGCCACAGCGTTGTGCCATCGGCCCGCGCCACCGGCTCGACGGCCGCCGGACCGACATCGGCCAGCTGGGCGGCGACGCGGCGGGCGCGCGCCTCCTCGCTGAAGGCGCCCGCCTGGATGCGGAAGGCCGGCGCCGGCGCCCCCTGCGCCGCAGCCAGGCTCGGCAGGACCTGCAGCTGGCGGGCGGCGGCGGGCGCCGGGGCGGAGGTGAACGCGGCCTGGTTCCGATCGGCCGGGCTGGCCGGCTGGATGGGCGCGGGGATTGAACGCAGCTGCGACGGCGGGGGCGCGGCGGCGGCCATCTGCATCGGCGCGGGCCGCGGGGGCGCCGCGCGGGCCACCCGCACGCCGGCCTCGGGGCCGAGCAAGGGTGCGGGGCCGACATAGCGCACGCGCACCCGCGCCAGCCCCTGGCGTTCATAGCCCAGCTCGCGGGCCGCCTCGCGGGAAAGGTCGATGATCCGGTCGCCGACAAACGGCCCGCGGTCGTTGACCCGCACCCGCAGCCGGCGGCCATTGTCGAGATTGGTGACCTCGACGATCGAGGGCAGCGGCAGGGTGGTGTGCGCCCCGCTCACCGCATTCATGTCGAAGATCTCGCCGCTGGCGGTGGACCGCATCTGGAAGGCGTCGCCGTACCACGAGGCGATCCCCACGGCATTGTAGTGCGGCTGTTCGCGCGGCACGTACCAGACGCCATTCACCTGATAGGGTTTGCCGACCTTGGCGCCGCCGGCGTCGCGATCCACGGTCGCGCAGGCCGCCAGCGAGGCCGCGGCGGCTGTGATCAGAGCCATGCGCCGAACGCAGCTCGCGCCTTGCATGATGCGCCCCCCTTCGCCTTGTCGCCAAGGCCGTCGGGGTCAGCCTAGCGGGCGGGGCTTGCTTCAGGGTTAACCGGATATTGCGAGTAGAGCCCGGCGTGTCGCCTTGCTATAGGCCTTTCCCCGCGCAGATGCGGGCGGATGGCCGAGTGGTTTAAGGCAGCGGTCTTGAAAACCGCCGTGGGTGTGAGCCCACCGTGGGTTCGAATCCCACTCCGCCCGCCAAGCCCGCCGATTGCACGCTACAGCGCGATGTTCTGCGCGATGACTACACAAACACCGCCGATTACCGCGTGATACGGCCTCGGGCATAGTCTGTGAATGCTGCGACAAGGTGATCGAACACCACCGCGATACGCGGCGACTTGCGGAGGTCTTCATGCGTCACGAGCCAGGTTTCGAGATGGTGGACCACGATGTCGGGCAGG
>Ga0207641_10000225_pt1 | contig 72580 bp, 69 predicted proteins | sample KBSSwiS62_FD_184306 | JGI IMG/M metagenome (GOLD analysis project Ga0207641, IMG submission 184306) | Switchgrass rhizosphere microbial communities from Kellogg Biological Station, Michigan, USA - KBS Switchgrass S6-2 (SPAdes) (version 2) | ecosystem: Host-associated > Plants > Roots >...
ACCATCAACCGGGATATTTCCTCAATCAAGGCCGCGTTCAACCGCGCGGTGGAATGGGAATTGCTTGGGACCAATCCGCTCGCCAAGGTCAAGAAATCGCGCACTGACGATTGTCCCAAGGTCCACTATCTCTCCTACGACGAAGAGGCCCGCTTGCGTGCGGCGCTCGATGCTCGCGAGGAGCGCCGCCGCGCCGAGCGCGATTCGGCTAACCGTTGGCGGAGCGAACGCGGGTATGAATTGCTGCCGAGCCTGCGGCAGTTGGCCTTTACCGACCATGTGAAGCCGCTGATTCTTCTCTCGATCAACACGGGCTGCCGTCGCGGTGAACTTTTCGATCTCACTTGGCCGAATGTCGATCTCGACCGGCGTATTCTGACCGTAACAGGTGCGACCGCGAAATCGCGGCGAACGCGCCATATCCCGCTCAATCGGGAAGCCATGTTCGTTTTGCAGGGCTGGCGGGCGCAAGCGGAAAGTACCGACGGGCTGGTTTTCGTCAATGACGCGGGCCAGCGGTTTGATCGCGTCAATTTCTCGTGGCGGCATTTGCTCAAGGATGCGGGCATCACTGCCTTCCGCTGGCACGACATGCGCCACCATTTTGCCTCGCGGCTGGTAATGGGCGGGGTCGATCTCAACACCGTGCGCGAACTGCTGGGGCATAGCGATTATGCGATGACGCTGCGCTATGCCCATCTCGCGCCCGAACATAAGCTGAAAGCCGTCGAAGTGCTGGGCAGCACCTCGCCATTTGCAGCGGCGGCATGATGTTGCACGCGGATTGACCTTGTAGGCAGATTTGACTACATATGACGATATTGCATAAGACGCTCCGCACCGTTTCCTGGATCAAGGCGGCGCGTAAGGATTTCGAGGCGTTTCCGGCGCGGGCCATTGATAGGGCGCTCGATGCCCTGACCGTGGTGGCCGATGGCGGAACGCCGGACATTGCCAAGCCGCTTGCCGGGCTGAGTGCCAGTGTGTGGGAACTGGCGATCAAGGAGCGCGGCGACGCCTATCGGGTCGTCTATGCGCTGCAACTGGGCGATGACATTTGGGTGGTTCATGCCTTCCAGAAGAAATCGACCAAGGGAATTGCGACGCCACGCCACGAAATCGACCTCGTGCGCGAGCGGATCAAGCGGTTGAAGGAAATGCTCGATGGCTGACCATGATGACGATTTCGAACTGGTTCGCGGTTCTGGCAATGTCTTTGCCGACTTCGATCAGCCCGATGCTAGCATTCGCCAGTTTCGTGCGATCCTTGCCGCTGAAATCGTTAAAACGCTTGATGCTGAGCGGCTGACGGTGCGCGATGCCGAAGCGCGCACCGGCATATCGGCCGCCGATTTTTCGCGTATCCGTCAGGTCAAGTTGGAGCGTTTCACCATCGACCGGCTGTTGCGGATTCTCGACCGGCTCAACCGAGACGTTCGGGTGAAGATTTCCGTCGTGCCCCGTGCGAGTTCGGTGAGGTCGTCGCTAGCCGTATGATCGAAAGTGCGCGTTGATCATACGGCTAGCCCCAAATGCTATCGCCATCTGAATGCGGGAAGCTGACACTCGCCAGGCTCACATAAAGGGGGCGCTACAGATCAGGCTATGTAGTGTAGGTTGCCGGAAGAGAGGAGCCGCTAGGGTCTTACTGCCGCAGGGGGAGAAAAATCTTGGCGCTGATGACGTTCGAACAGGCAATCACGGATTCCGGTCAGTTTTCAAAGCGACACCTACTGCTGGGCAACGGCTTTAGCATCGCCTGCCGTGCCGACATTTTCCATTATGGCTCGCTCTACGCTCAAGCTGATTTCTCCGGTGCACCCGAGGTGGAGGCGGTATTCACAGCCCTTGGCACTAAGGACTTCGAGGCGGTCATCCGTACGCTGGAGAGTGCGGCAACAATTCTGCCCGCCTACGTCGCCGATGGGGGAGCAGCGTCGGCTAAGATGCTCGAACATGCAGCGATGCTGAAGGAAATTTTGGTTCAGACGATCGCAGGCAACCACCCGCATGTCCCGTCAGAAATATCGGAAGCCAAGTTCTGGGCCTGTCGCCGCTTCCTTTCTCACTTTCTTTCTGGCGATAAAGGTGGATGCGTCTTTACGCTAAACTACGACCTATTGCTCTACTGGACGCTAATGCACGACGACCTGCCGTTCGACGATGCGATCAATCTCGCCAAAAACGACGGCTTCGGCAACGATGAGGACGAACCTGACGCGGACTATGTCGTGTGGCAGGGAGAGACAAACGCACATAGCGCCAGCGTTATGTTCCTCCACGGCGCGCTACATCTCTTCGATTCGGGAAAGGATCTGTTGAAATACACTTGGGTCCGGAAGGGCGTCCCGCTGATCGAACAAGCCCGCGCCGCGCTCGCCGGAAACAAGTTTCCGCTGTTTGTGGCAGAAGGAACGAGCAACCAAAAGAAAGACAAGATCCGGCACAACGCCTATCTTTATCAAGGCCTCAAGCAACTCACCAGTAATGTGATTCAAGGGAAACACTGCTGGTTCATCTTTGGGCATTCTCTCGCCGCGAACGATGACCACATCCTCACTCGTATCGGCCGCGGCAGGTTCAAAAAACTGTATGTTGGCCTCTATGGTGATCCGCTCGAGACGTGGAACGAGGAGATCATCGGGCGCGCCAAATGGATGGCGGGTCTCAGACACGAAAAATGGCCGCTAGAGGTGGAGTTTTACGACGCCGAAACCGCACAGGTATGGGGCTAGCGGTTAATGCAGCTGGTCGGCCTGAAATGGGGGAATATCGGAAAGCGTGTCGGGAGGTTTACGCAATGGCCTCTATACCCTTGCGGTCGATGATATCGAGGAGCCGCGCCGAAGCGCCACTGGGCTTCTTGTTGCCCTGTTCCCATTGGGCAACGGTGCTAGCGCCAACGCCCACCATGACAGCAAAAATTGGCTGACTCATCCGCGTCCGTTGACGGATGCGGCGAATTTCGGCGGCAGTGAAGGCGCGCTTCTTCGGCAGGCAAAGCTCGTCCATCATCCGCATCGTAATGGTATCCATGGCACCTACAGCATGGAGGTCCTTCGCCATGTCATGGGCCATATCGAGAATGTCGCTCATTTTCCGCACTCCAGTTCCGAAATCGTTCCCTTTGCTTTCAACCCATCAATCTGAGAGTCAGTCGCGTCCACCAAGGCGGAAGCGGTTGCGCTAAGCGCAGTCTGCTCTTTCGATGTGATATTTGCCCGCACATTCTTGGGGAAGCCGTACAAGAAGAAGATTCGCTTCGAATTCGACTTTCTGAACCCCAAGATCGTTCGAAAGCCGCCGGATTTTCCGCCATCCTGTCGGGCAATTCGCTTCTTGAAGAGATAGCCACCCAGGTCGGCATCATATTGACCGGCAAAAGCTTCGGCGGCTGCATGGCATAGGTCGGCATCGTCGATCCCTTCCCCGGCTGCCCAACGGCTGAACTGCTTGCCCTTGAACGCTCTCATGACGCTTACCTAGCACTAAGTGATAGATTTGTCGATGCTGCTCTTTTCTTCTCGATGGCGGTGGGTGAGGGTTGGCGGCAAACAAACTGGCCGCCCCAACGGGGCGGCCTCAATTCTGCCTATGCCGCGTCCTTTTCCTCATCGCGATTTGCCAACTGGTGAAGGAAGGCAACGGCACGTTCGGCGTGGGCGGCGGCCTGAACGATGGCGCGGGCATCATTTTGCAGCACTGTGATCCAACTCGCGATATAGCTGGCATGGTCAGAACGTGGCTCAATCGCCAATCCAAGATCGGCGGCCAGGAAGGCCGCACCTAATTCGGCAACAAGTTCCTCGCGCGCGTAGCCCTCGTCGCCCCACTTCTCGCGACCAAAATTGCGATCAAGGCGGCTCTTGTGCCGAGTCCAGTGGCAGGTCTCATGGCCTCGGGTGGCGTAGTACCCGTGGGCGTCATGGAATGCCGCAAAGGGCGGCAACTGGATGCGGTCTGCGGAGGGGATATAATAGGCTTTGTCGCCGCCGTGGTTCACGATCGCGGGGATGCGGGTAAAGAAGGCGTCGGCAGCCTCGATCCGCTCGACCTCCGGCGTCGGTTCTGGAACTGCATGAAACCGTTCGGGCAATCCGTCGATCTGCGCCACGTTGAAAACGGTATAGGTCTTGAGGAAACGGAACGCCTGTTCACGGTCTTCGCCGCTGGCATCGTCATGCACGGTCTTGCTGCTGTCGCCATAGTAAACCACGGTTGCACCGCGTTCGCCCTTGCGGACCTGCGCGCCCAAGGCCTGCGCCTGTTTATAGGTCATCCATGACGGGCTGGAGAATCCGGCTGCCTGGGCCTCGATCCACAACAGAAGAACATTGATCCCGCGATAGGGCTGCCCGGTGGCACGCAAGGGGCGGGTCTGGCCAGATGCGGCCATGTCGCCCCCGCTCCATGGCCTGAGCCATGGGCGGGCGCCCTGTTCCAGCTCGGCCAATATGCGGTCGGTGATACGGCTGTGGGGGTCTTGCCTGGCGGTGTGCTTGGTCATGGTCTTTACTCCCTTCCAATCCGCGCAGCGGGTCATGCCGCGCATGACCCCTGCCGACCCGGCGAGGGGCGGAGAGAGAGGGGGCAAGGTCTGGTGCAGGTGGGTGGTGCGGGCGCAGCGCAGCGAGCCACGGCCACCAAAGCATGGCCTTGCAGGGAGAGAGAGGCAGCGCCTCTTTCTTCCTTGAAACGGAAAATGGCCGCGCCATTGCGGCCCTCAAGGTGGGACGGCGCAGCCGTTCCTAACCCGCGTCAGGGATGGCAACCCGCATGGGCGGAAACCGCAATGCGGGTTCCGTTGCGATAGCAATACAGCCCGGCCCGGAGGGGACGCCGCCGCAATCGAATGTGTTGAGGAGGCCGATGCTAGGGAAAAGGAGCTGAATTATGGAGCGGTGGAGTGCTGGCAAGGAAAGGAGAAAATGCTGTAGCCGGGATCGTGGTAGCCCCCCATAAGCTCCGGTCCAGCGTACCATCCAAATATCCTCGTTTGCCTTGACCCGGTGGCCCGCCCGCTCGGCACGTCCGTGACTGCGCCCAGCACTGTGCCCACGCGCACATCAAAGTTCAGCACGGCAGACGGGTGGGCGGGGCGCGAGCGAGCAGACTGTCGCGGGTGCTGGTAGAGAGGCAGCGCCTCTTTCTCCCTCGGACGGGAGAAAGATGGCGCCACTGGCGGCGCTCAACCGTCGGCCAAGGAAGCATTGCTATAATCGATGCGTAGAAGCCGTCCTGCGGCACCGCGCCAATGCACGCATCATATGGTACTCGACGCCATCATAGCCGATGCCGACCTGTTCGGAGATTTCCGCATAGGTCATGCATTTCAGCCGGTGCATCAGGAAGATGCGACGGGTCTTTCGCGGCATCGCCAGCAGTGTCCGGCGATAGACCCTCCGGACATCTCCCTCCTCGATTTGCCACGTCTGTTCGGGAGGCACCGGTGCATCCCGTCCCTCGTCGATGGGACAGGTGACGATATATGCCGACGCCCTGCGACGGGCACGGCTGATAAGAAGATTGCGCGCGCACCGGGTAAGATAGGCTGGCGGATTTTCTATGTGTTCGGCCACGCCAGCAGCGAACAGTTTGATGAAAACCTCCTGTGCGAGGTCGGGAGCATCGTCCCCACCCACGCGCTTTCGGAAGAAACGCAGCACCCGTGCATACTCTGTTCTGTAAAGCGCCTCAAAGGCGGCCGTGGAACGGGAGGGGGTCATCGCCTGGCCTCCCGACGTTCGCGTTCGTTCAACGGCGCATCGCGAGAAGCGCGGTAGAGCGTTATGCCCGCCTCGATGCGGTCGAGGATGAAGGTGTCGCGCTCGATCCTAGCGATGCGGACGTCGGCCTTGGAGTAGATTTCCAAAGCGACCGCGCACCGGTTGCCCAGTTCGCTGTCGATGACATCGCGAGCGCGTTGCCAGCAGCGCTCGTCCTTGAAGGCGGGATGGTTGACGACGATCCAGAATTCGTAATCCGAGAACTGGATCGTGTGCCGGTCCTCATACCAGGAGCGGCGCGCATAGGGGCCGATCAGGATGATCTGCCTGATCTTTCCGGGTTGAGGTGCCTGAACCTTCTCGGGCTCGAAGCAGGTGCGAATGATACGCGCGATGCGTTCGATCTCATTCTGTTTGCGCCGGACCAGATGATTGATGCGCGCCATCACGACTTCGCGCGCATAAACGTCGGTAGGGGGTGTCATTTGCAGCTCGCACACCAGCGGTCCGCGCACTCGGGCACGGATGGTGCAAGCGGTGTTCGCTGTGGGCCGCCATCGCAGCTTCCAGCAACTGTCCGACCTTGGTGGCCGGACCTACATGATGCCTGGCAGGGTTATCCCCGAGATGGCCGCCAGTCCTTCCATCCCGTACTGCAGATTATGCCAGACATGGGGAGTCCGGGCAAGTTGTCTGGCGATATCGCTAATTCCCGGCGGCAGCTTCCAGTTCGGCGATCCGTTCCGAGCAGACCTGATGGACGACGCGGCCCAGTTCCTCGACGCGCTCGCCGAGCCATGTCAGTTCTTCCTCGCTGATCCGGTAGTGCCTGGAATAGCGGGCCTTGGTGTAGGCCTCTTTCAGCTTCTGGAACATGGCGCGTTCGCGGCGCGTGATTTCTGGCCAGATGCCATAAAGGCGGCGGTCCAGCCCTTCGGCAAGCGACCGCAGGAAGGCGATGTTGTGGTTGTAGGGCGCGTAGAATGTCAACGTCAGCAGCAAGCACGAGTAGAGGCGTTCTGTCGTCTGGTGCAGATCAAACGCCGCATCCTTCAACAGCCCTTCCTCAGATGCATACTTGGCCAATTTGTGACGTGACATCGCGCTTGCCATGCCGTCCTCAAAATATTCGATCGCCGCAGTTAGGGCTTGCTGCGGTGTCTTAGGCTTGGGCTCATGCAACTCTCGGTCGTCGGCTTCGTAAAGCGCGATCCCGTCGTTGGCGAGTTCCATGAAGAAGACGCGGCCATGGGCGAGCCCGTCATTCACTTCATGCAGCGAATGGACGATGAAATTGACGGGCGTGCGCAGCGTCTTCTCGATGGTGTAGGCGCGGATCAGCTGCTCATCGGCCTTTGCCCAGTATGCGGCCCGATCGGTCAGTTCCTTCTGACTGACGATGATGAGGATATCGTAGTCGGACTTATACTGGTTCGCCGACAGCGGCGCATCGACCCAGTCGCCACGGGCATGGCTACCAAACAGGACGACCTTCAGAATGCGCGCGCCCTTCCTGGGGCCGGTGGCATTCCCGTTTGCGTTGCGAAACTCCTCGAAAATGACCTCGACGATGCGCTCAAGCTCGCGCTGCTTTGCCGCAGGAAGGTGATCAACATCGGTGCGCATCGGCACGATTCTTTCGGCATTCCCCGTTGTTTGGCAAGCGCAATCGCAACACGACGATGGCATGATGATCAAGCAATTATTTTTAGCGACCGTTTGCGGGGTCCGCTTTAATTCTTGCCGTCCCGGCCCATAGTCGGCACCCGCTTGACGGGCGCCGACCGTCCAATTTCTTATCCGGTTAGAGGATTTCATCCAAGAGGTTAGTACGGTCCAGATCTCCGATATCGATCGCTCCCTTGCTCGGATCTAATTCGGCGAGCCGCGCTTCCTCGATCACCTGTTGCATGACGTTGACGACCTTCCGAGGCGTCCGAAACGTAAGTTGACCGAGTACGGCATCCAACGCCTCATCGGTAAATGGAAACGCGCCTTTACGCAGCACATCGTCTTTGTTAGCCCGGTTTTCATCCATTATCTGGGCTACGAACTCAAAGGATGTTCCCCTATCAAAAGGCTTGAATTCGATTTGCCGGTTGACCCGTGTTAGAATATAGTCCGCAAACATCGATGAAAGTAGCTCTTGTTCTGCAGAAACGGCGAGCACTAATCCAAAGCAATTCGGACAAAGATCATATAGGTGCCGTATTAGATCATTTACTTCCAAAATTTCCTTCGTCGTCGCCTGACGCAAGATATCCAGTTCATCGATCATAAGATGTACGGACTGACGGAAGCGGCGGATCTCGTTTTTAAAACGAATCTCGTATACAAACAGATTCACAATTCTGGTGAATGTCACCATCGCCTGATAATCGGTTAAGCCTTTTGGCATCAAAAAGGCACGAATATCCTCCCCCTCTCTTCGATCCAACTCTTTTGCAAAGTTATATAGCTCAACTGCTGGAATAATTTTTTCTATTATCTCGTCGTCTGAGACTTTTGCGTTTACTGAATTTTCATCTCTATATTTCGAAATTTGAGTCTTCAGATATTGACGATACTCAATAACATCTTCGAGTAAGGTCGTTTTGGCGACTAGATCCTCTACGAACGCGCCAGCGAACGATGTGCGACCCTTATCTTTCTTCAAGGTAGGAATGTAGTAAGCTGCGGAAGAGCCGCCGACGGTTATCTTTCTGAGCCACTGCGTGCCCCAAAGGAGAGCGTGAGACTTACCTGTCCCCCAATCTCCGTGGAGGAGAACCAAGTTGCTATTTCCAACTTGATCCGCGCGTGACCGGCTCAGGAATTTTTCAAGTTGCATCCTCTCTTGCGCTTGGCCTGCCCAAACTTCGAGACGAGGATCATCGTCGAACGTGGCATTTGACCGAAACGGGTTGAGGGTGAGATTACACGCGCTATAAAACGCTGCATGATCCATTGGCATCATTATTCCCCTATTCCAAGCCGTTCGCAGTTACATATGTCTCGAGATCGGTCGTGTTGTCATTGAGATGCATTATGAATTCATATGCACCGTCCAAATCACTCTCTTCAATTTCATAGCAAAGCTCTTCGTTAGATTCTGCATCTGTGAGGTTTAGGTTTAAACCTCTTTGCGTGAGCTCTGCAGATCCAACAATAGCCATGCTTCGATAGTGAGATAGGTCCGGGTGTAATTGATCGCTATCGACCTCAAAATAAATTAAACGCGCATTAAGGCGGGGGTGGATGAGAAGGTCCACACCCCTGCTTGCGAGCCAGCGATAGTTACTCAATGTACGCGATGTGGGAGGTCTCGTAATGGCCGTGACCGTGCCATTAAATTCAAGAACACTCGCAACAAGCCTCCCAACAAGCTCAGTGGGATTAGCAAGTTCCATCGAAATCGTCGGACTTACCAAGGTGATATTCCGGTGAGCAATCAGAACGCGAGTTGCCAGTACTTCCCGGAGAAAACGAGCATGGGTCGATTTTGTGTATCGCGGGTGTCTATGTGCGGTAAGCGCGTCAAGGCCACCCGGCGGGTCCGAAATCGTTGCAGCTACGACGAGATTTTGTGGGATGCGTAAGCGGTCCTCAACAGAATGCCCACCGGCTCGATACCAGTAGATATCTTGGCCACGGCGGACGAAGATCGCTCGATAGGCGGTGTTTTGACGACTCACATATCGGATCCACGCTCCATCCGCGCCCTGGAAGCGGTGATCGTCCGCGTCCGGCTCGAATTCTCCGTCTGCATTTACGACCTTAGAGAGGACACGAGACGCAAAATTCGCATCGCCATGTTCTGCGAGATCGCGAATGAAATCGGCGCAAAGGAAAACGGTCATATTGTTAATCCGAAAGGGCGAATTCAGCAAGACGCGAGCGTCGCGCCATCAGGCGTGGAGAAGGCCGCTTTTGCTCAAGTTCAACTATATCGGGTACCGGAAAGGCAAGGGCCTGCCGATCGGTGGACGCGAGCATGACGAGATATGCGACACGAGCTGGCAGCTCCGTGCGCACGATGCTTTTAGACAGATTCAATGAACGATAGGCCTTTAAAATACTCCGCAGCTGTGAAACCCCCTCGGTCTGAACCTGCTCGTCGAGGGGGCGTTCCCCGGTCACGCCGCCCAAAGCCCTCCTAATTAGCGAAAAATATGACCAAGAGTCGAGGATCGTAGTAGCTTCGGGAAATTGCAAACCCGCAAATGTGGGTGTTTTGGTTTCATATGCGAGCGGCCACATCGCCATACAGGACGGGCCGCCAAAGCCCGCGTTCACCAGATGCTGTACAAACTGTTCACCAAGCGGAGTCATCGTTCCATCTGGGTTGGATAGATTAAGGGCGACAGCCCAAGCCTTTCGGCGTGGTAGCGCTTTCTTCAGATATGCATCAGAAACCCGGGGCTCCGGCCGCGCCGTGGCGGCAAGCAGGTTGCCGCGCTGTGCGAACGGCGAATCTTCGCGATGTGCTGTCAGTCCGCCCGCTCGTCCTCGGCTTCCGCGGTTGTTCTCTTGAACTTCAATATTGATAGCTTGATAGATTGCACCGCGGTGCTGCGAACTTTGAAACATACTTTCCAGCTTGGCCCACTTAAATTCGATAAGGCGTTGTATCCTATCGCGAAACTCTGAAGGGTCGAAGCAAGCAGTCAAGGCATTGAGGAATATATCCCCATCGGCACGCAGTAAGCTTTCAGCAAAGATAAACTGGAGACTCGCGTCAAAAGCTTGTTCGTCTTGGCGCTTGCGCAAGATGCCAAGCGCATCGCCCGCTTCCAATACGCCGACATCCCCGTTCCGAACAGAGATCACGTCGAGGCTGCGCATCACGTCAAGAACGTGCTCATTGTTCTTGTCGAGCCCCCATCCTGCTGGTTTTGGGTCATGGAGCATCCGATTTATGTCGGCATAGCCAATCGTTTCGCGATTGGCGTAGAGACTCGCAAAGTCGCGCATCCGCTCGACTGTATGCTCGAGGCCCACCGAGTAGCCGATCTTCCGAATGAAGATCGTAAATGGATTAGAGCGGGCTTTGTCCACCATGAGCCGTGATCCTTGGACGCATTTGAAGAAGTACGGTGCGGCTCGTGGCGTGGTCACCCACGAAGCATTGCCCCGCCTCGAGAAGTCTCAAAATGTCGCCGAATTCCGTAATTTTAGTTCCTCCTACCCGAAGGCCTGATAACGTCTTGGTCGGGATTCGACCGGTAGCGGATGAAATGTCGTTTTGAAATGTCAGGCGATGCGAGAACGTCAAGTCGACTTGGCTCAAGACCCGATCGTCAACCGCCGATGGCTGCTGAGTGGCCAAAACAAGAGATAGTCCGGCGTCCCGTCCGCGCTTCACATACTCGACAAGAGCCTCTCGTGCGGGCGAAGGGCCACTGTTCGGACAAACGACGTGGGCTTCATCGACAAGCAACCACACCCGGCTTGGAAACTCGCGAACGGGGGGATCCGTCGAGAAGAATTCCGAGACGCGCCGCTGCTGATGATACCTTCCCATCACCGTAAACAACTGACGCGCCAAGATAGCCGTGACGAGCGCTTTGTCTTCATCACGCAGATCCCGCAACATGAATATGTTGCATCGCCCGGGAACTAGAAGATCCTCAATGTCGATACCCGTTGGATCGAACAGACCCGTACGGGCGTAATCTGTGAGCCGGTAAATTAATGCGTTGCGGGAATTGTCGGCAACTGTCGTTGTGAGCCTTCCATCCCGGACGATTTTGATCATGTCGTCGATGCTAAAAGCTTGGCCCTCTAGCCGATCTAGCGCTTCAGCCAGAAGATGGCCCTGAGGACTATATACCTCTTGGCCAAGCAACGCGCACCATTCCTCCTGAAGAACGTCGCACGGTCGTATCTTCAGGTCCTTCTCGTCTCCGAGGAATTTTACTGCCTTTTGAGGCACATAAACGACCGAGTTTTTAAGCGTTGCGGCACGAAGGCCCCATTCCTTCATCTGTCCTTGTTGGCCCTCGCCCTCTTTGCCTTGAGGCGGATAACGCAACGTCCAGAACTGGCTTTGTGTGTCGATCAGGAAAGTCGAGACAGGAGTGACGTCAAGTTGGACCGGAGATGCTTCCGTTAGCTCGGCAAGGCCTTCGATTAAGATTCCCAAGTCCATGCTTTTGCCGCTTCCCCGCGTACCAGTAATGTAGGCTACATGGGGAAAGCTTGTGTCGAGCCACGCGTCGGATCCGAGGAGGCTATTTCCCGACGACGTTTCATACACTTTTCCAAGATAAATGAGATCCTTTGGTGAGGATGATCCTCCAGATCGTCCAAAAATTAGGTTTCGTCCTTTGGGGACGTAATTGCATTTAACTATAGGATCGAGAGCGGCATAAGGCGACGTCTCGATTGGCTTCCCAAAAGCCTCAGATAGCTTGGTTTGAAACGCCACGGATATATTCCCTTCCCGACATCTCTGCAGATCCTCCGCCCATATCAAGCGTTAAAACCTTTGCTGGTCGCAAAGCGCTGATAAAGTGCCCATGATTGGCGGCCGCGACGAACGCGATCCTACCCTCTCTCCGGACGGTTTGCCGTAGGCGATGGGCTAAAATCCGAGCTGCCAAAGGATCCAAATCTGAACAGAATTCATCGATAAGCCAAACATCCTCGTCACCCAACATCAGATCGGCAAGCATAGCACGATAGCGCTGGCCACGGCTAAGAAGCGAGTAAGGTTTGAGGAATAGCATTGCTTCACTTAACCCGACCCGAGATAGAACGTCGAAAGCCTGCTCTGGCCCTTTTTTTGCGGCCATATACTCAAACAGATTGGCATCGTCCGGTATTGGTTTAAGCCACCTCACGGTATAACAGGGCGGATCTATCTGACCGTCAACGATAGCAGTTTCCGACGCCCAACTCCTATCAAGAGCAGCAAGTAACAAGCTCTTTCCACTGCCACTAGAGCCTGCAACGAAAGTAATCGTGCCAGCTTGCGCATCGAAGTTTACGGGAGGCAGTAGCGTTGATCGCAATGTCCTTGCCGTGAGGCCAAAAGCATCCATCACAAGGCGGCTGTAAGGAGTGTGAGGCACATCATATTGCGATAAAACCGTAACGCTGCTGAGTTTCAGCGACTCTATCCTCGTCTGTCGCGAGACAGAAAAGGAAGTTTGGCGTGGCTGTGCAGCTTGCTTTACATACGCATCCGAATATTCGTCGAGCCCAATCATGTAATAAGGAATTGGAGATCGGATGAGCGGACGTAGCGCCAGCCATTCGTCAAGTTCCATGTGGGCCCACGGGTTATCCTTTGATAGAACCTCGATTAAACGGGTCTGAAGTGACTCAAATGTTTCTCCAGCGGTCTCGCGATACGTTTCGAAGTGCGCATAGTATTTCCGTTGAAGGCTCATGATACCCGAGCCTCCTTTGCGGCCTTGCTTCATGCTACGCATGTCCTTGGACAGCCGACCATGATTGCCTTCCGTGTCGCCGAGATAGTGGAAGCCGCAGCTCGAAACGAAATCGATGTGTCGTAGCATTTCGGCCGAAATTTCAACGAACAGTGTGCGCTTTCCTCCGATATGCCAACGCTCACGAGCAAATTGCACGGCAGCCCGGACTAAGATTCCTGAAAGACTTGCGCCACGAAATTCAGGATGAATGACGACGCGCGCGATACGTGCGATACGGTTGACGAGAGCTTGTCCGCCTTTTCTCCATGTCTCCCATGAAACATCTAAAGTCGGATGGCTGAAAGGCCTGTCAAAGGCAATATGTCGCGGCTTTGCCATCATTAGAGGCATTTGAAGTTCGATGTAGCCAGCGGGCTTCCACCTTCCGTCCAATTTGGCATGCAAAAGAAGAATTGCCCGTCGACCGCCGACACTTTTCTTCGCTACCATTTTGCCGCTAGTATCCGAGAAATCTAGCGTCTTGTAGTGAAAGGCCTCAAGCGATTCGACCTGTTTGAGCTCACTCTCCGTTGCGATCTCGGCGACGCGGGTTTCTATTTCATCCCCGGCCAGAGTGTGCGTTGCATGGAGTTCAAATATCGGTTGGACAGGAAATGGGATTTCTCCATCAACCCACAGACGTCTCTCCAAACCCTCTCGAGCGAGAATTTCGTCGCATTGGCCGATCATAGCGAATCTATGCACTGACAGTGATGGCTGGCTATCGGTCTTAGCCTCTAGCAGAATGATCTTTTTGTGGCCCTTTGGCGAAACAGTTCGCACACGACCAATTGTTGAGTAGTTAGCGCCCGGAACGGCTTTCCGATTTGAGGCTGCTTCAGAGTGCATTGTTCAGATACCATATGCTTAATTGCAGCCGTGGGCGGTCGCATCGATCGTTTGTTCGAGAAGCGTAGCATGGCTGGTTCGGCTTCACCAGGCCACGCATCGGCGACAGAGTGGACCGATGGACAAAGCGATCAGCGAACGTGACGAGAAAAAAGGCGTGTCACGGGGCGTCATACCAGTTGGAGCTCCACGCGTCGGCCAACTATCTCTGCCGCCCGCTGCAATGTTTCGATCGTCACATTGCCCTCGGTCGGATCGAGTACGCGGTTCACCTGTGTGCGGCTGGTGCGCATCAGCATTGCTAGCCTATTCCTGCTAAGCTTGCGTTCGCGCATCGCTTCGGCCAGCTGCCACGCAATCACTTTCTTGATGGCCTTAGCCTGGAATTCGACGGGGACGCCTTCTTCCAGAAAGTTATCGAGAGTTGATTCCGGGTTTGCCTTGTCAACCATTTTCGGCCCCTTTTTTGCGTTCGCGTGCCAACTCAAATCTGCGGAGGCTTCTCTATTCTTGATCCTTTTATGGTGCATGTACATTATAAGGTTCAATGTCAACGCTGGACCGCTGAGAGCGTCAGCCACTTAGCAGGCTTCAGAATGCTATCTTGCAACTTGCATGAAAGTCTTGCGCAGCAACATCAGCCGCGGTGATCGCATCGGTTTCCTACAGGCTGTTATCCGGTCTGATGCTGTCGCTTCGGTCATCGAACAGGTCGACGATTTTGTCGCAGTACACTCTCGATCGCGAAGCAAAAGCCTTCGTCAATGTGAATATAGTCCCGCGTGATGCCGTGCTTAGCCGACCGTCTGTTTTTCCGAGGATGATTTGGTCGCCGAACGATTAGGAAGGGTCGACTTCGGCAGGCCGCGGGTGGCGCTTCGCATCCATTCCCGCGTGGAGCGTCGGCTCCACTGGCGCTCGCGTAACCGCCGAGGCGCGCTGATTTCTTAGTTCAGCCTCGGTTTAGCGATCAATTCATGTCGCTTTGTGTTGCAGATTGAGCCATTCTTCCACGATGATGCCGGTTTCACTGATCAGATTCAACGCAATTGCAGGTTATGCACGCCTGCCGATTTCGCAGCTCTTTGGAATTGAACTCGCCTATTTCGAGGTTGGCGGCGGTGCGGTAGTGGGAATCCTGTTGGTAGATAGGACTGATGGTGATTTCCTGGGCGGTGTCTTCGCTCGCGACGAACGGCTGCGATACCGCTGGTCCTCTCAGACTGACTTTTTTGGAAGTCGCGAAGAGGCAGAGGTCGCGCTTGCCCAGGCAATGGATGTGGCCCTGCAAGCGCCGCCGGAAGTTCATCACCAAGGTGATGCGAAAGGCCCGGCAGTAGATTTCTTTATGCCCGTGCGCGAAGAGGCAAAGCTGAACCCGGATTTTGTTCGGCTACGTACTGAAGAAGTCTTTTCACCTGCGCGTGACATCGTCGAACCAATGATGCGCTGGTATGAGGATGCCGACGGAAATTTCGTTGAACAGTTTCAGACAGCGGGCTTCGATCAACGGATTTGGGAGCTCTATCTTTTCGCAACGCTAATAGAACTCGGGTATGAACTTGATCGCGCAGAGGCAGTTCCTGACTTCTGCGCGAGAAGCTTTTTCGGCGAGTTCACACTTGAAGCTGTAACGGTCGGGCCTACGCGACAGGGTGGCGTGATTCTGCCACCACCACCGATCAACACGCCAGATCAGCAGCGCGCGTATCTCAAGGAATACATGCCGATCAAGTTTGGCAGCGCGCTCTACAGTAAGCTATGCAAGGAGTATTGGAAGCGCCCGAACGTAGCAGGGAATCCATTTCTGCTGGCGATCGCGGACTTCTCTTCACCGGGCTCGATGGTGCATACACGGTCGGCACTGGAGTTGTACCTTTACGGGATTGAGCACGAGGGCCACCACGATGCGAATGGCAAACTGGTGATCACGCCGCGTCGGGTGAAGGAACACCGTTGGGGAGAAAAAGTGATCCCTTCCGGTTTTTTCGACCAACCAAGAGCCGAAAACATCAGTGCCGTCTTCGTGAACAACAGTGGAACAATCTCAAAGTTCAACAGGATGGGCGTTCAGGGTGGCTTTGGAAGCGGCAAGGTCTTGATGATGCGGGAGGGGACCGCGGTTAATCATGATCATGATGCGCTGGAACCAAAGTATTTTCGGGCCATCGTCAATTCTGAGGGCTACACAGAGCAATGGATTGAAGGCGCGAACATCTTCCATAATCCCAAGGCCGTGTGTCCTGTTCCAGAGGAGTGGTTCCCAGGGGCCGCTCATCACCGTATCCTGCCCGACGGCCAGATGCTGAGTACCACGCCGGATTTTCATCCATTTGGTTCGATCTCGCGGCAATGGGCTCCGGTCGATGTCAGCGCCGTTCTAGCCGAAGTCGGCGATCGAACACATATGATGTGGAACCTACGTCGGGAAGACGACTGAGGCGATGCCTTTGCGAAAACCTGCCTACCTGACCGTGCAGCACAGGCGCGAACTCCCCGGTCTCGAAACGGCATTTCGTGAAAAAGCGCGGCGATTGACGACTCCAATGGCTGGCAACTTCGATCCGGCCCGCTGGAAGCAAGCGTTTGGTGCCGTTGCAGATACAATGCCGCAAGATCGCACGCTGCTTGACGCGGCCTTGTGGATCGGCCGCGAAGTGAAGGCGCTCAATCAAAGCAGTGGGCCGTTATTTGCCGATCTGTGTGCTGAACAGGCTATCGCTCTGGGCGTCGCATCGACTAATCGGGAATACTGGATCTCGGGCGACAGCACGGTGCGCGAAGCCAAGCGCTTGCCCGAGCAGAGCCTAGCAAGCTTCGATTACCTTGCCAATCTACGCTACGAAAACAGTTATGGGCAGAGGATGTCCGCCGCGGATTTCGTCGAAACTGCGGTCGAGGCACTGTAAAGCTGGATCTATGATGCTCGCCGGACCTGTCGTGCCGACCCGCCGGGCGAAGACGAAAACCTATGGGGTCTCGCTGATAAAGCCATGCAACACTATACCTTGCGGCGCGTGCTCAAGGGACTGTTCGACAAGGCTTTGCACCTGGGTACGGAGCTGGATCAGGACGGCGAGCATTGGAAGTCGCGTGAACGCTGGCTCGACGAACTGCACAAGGCTTGGCAATCGCGTGCCGAATCCAACATTATGGATGAGCCGCAACTGCTGGCGATACAGTGGCAGACCATGACTCCGTCGCAGCGGCGGGCCCAAGCCCTTTCGCGATCAGTCGGCGAAGTTAAATGGACCACTAATGGCTGGACTGGCAAGGTTCGCCGGAAGGAATACCTCTCCAAGCGTCCACGTGGCTATCCGCTCGAGAAGCGGGCCGTACAATCGAGCTATCTAGGCCTGTTCCTAAAGGAGAAATTTCCTCTTACGCCCGGCTTGACGGTCTCGCTCGTCTTGGATGCCTGGTGGGTCATCGCTGACTTCACCAATGAGATCGAGAAGTCTGCCCGCGCGGCAGGCATGAATGGAAAGCTGACTCTCATGCAGGCGGCGTTTGCCACAACGGAAGGCGAGCTTACCCAAATTCTCGCTTCGGCCCTGAAGATATCGTCCAAGCAGGCGTCAGAAATCATCGCCTTTCTATCATTCCGGGATGCGGGTGCCAGCGGCTCTATCGCGAGAGGCGCTGAAGGGAAGGGCAACCGGGGCCTTTGGTCGGCGCCTTTGGTTCCCTGCAGAGATGGTAGCTTACTGATACCGCAGGCAGTCTTCCATATTGGCAATCCCATTTACCGTGTCGAAGCATGGCTCGAACGCGGTGGGATTGACGATACTGCGCTCGATCATCGCGGCGACCGCTATGAGGCCAAGTGCCGCGCGGAACTGGTCGCGGCATTGCAACAGAATTCAGACCTGCCCGGGGCGCATATCGCGCCCCATGGGATTGCCCGGAGCGAGGCGTTTTCCCACCAAATCGATCTTCTTTTCCAGATCGGCAACCGTGCCTTCGTTGGCGAAATCAAATGTTGGCTGACGCCGGCCGATCCCCACCACTGGGATCGCTTTTATCGCGTCCGCCTCCCCAATGCGGTCGACCAAGCCCTGACCAAGGCAAAGGCCTTGGGAAATGACCGCGAAGTTCTTGCCGGGGCGTTGGGCATTTCGCGCGAACTCGCAGAGACCCTCGAAATCTCCCCCATCGTCGTCCTTAACCTGTCGGCCGGTTTCTCGCTCACCAGCCTGGGCTGCAGAATCGTCGATGCCGATTTCCTGTGCTCATTCCTACGATCCCCGCAAATGACGTCGGACATCACCATGCATTACAGCAAACCCGTCATACAACGCATCGTGAAACTCTATAAGAATGAGCAGGATGCGGCCGACCGGTTCGACAGCGTCATGGCCGATCCCTGGTCGTTGCGCCGTTTTATCGATCGGTTGGAACGTTCGGACATTTCCTACCCGCGTCCCTCCGGGGGTACTTTTAAGGTTGAATCTCTGTTCCGCGGTAACCTCACCATGGAAGAAAAGACGCAGCACGCCTCCTTGCTAGACCTGATCCGCGATAGCGGACAAGCTGACTGAGCAGCCGGTTAGATCGATGCCGATCACGTCCAGCCAACGCTCGTGGTTCATTCGCACGTCCATTTCTACCAAGTACTGACTTAAGCGGTCGAGCACAGCTTCGAATTCCAAGTTGGACGCCACTACGGGACGTTGCCCGTGCCTCGTTCATGGTGATCAGCAGGCATCCAACGCGGCAACCATGGTTATTCAAACGCTAGTTTTGCCTGGATCAATGAATGGCAATTCAAGGCCGAACCGCTGTCCGAAGCCGACTTTCGGGATCGTCGATGGGCCTTGTAACTCCTTTGCGGTGAGGCTGACACGCAAGACTCTGATTAGAGGAGCAGGGTGAGACGGATGAAATCAGCTGCCGTTGACTATTCAAATCTGTCCTCCAGCGTACCGCAGGGCGGGATAACTGGTCGATCATGAATGCCCACCAGTTAAACGCATCGCCGTAGCAGCACCTCATCCCAAACCGGCTCCTCTCGCGTTGCCAGCGGCCAAGCCCGATGCCGTGGCTTGGGCGATAGCAGTCTGCACTTGGCCTGCCCGCTCACTGATTGCAGCAACCAGCTTGCTGCGATCGTTGGTGAAGATGGTCGCGGATTCCTTTGCTCGGGATATCCCTACATAGAAGGACTTTTGGTCGATCAGATTGGCCGCTTTGCTGTCGGCATGGATGATGACATGATCGGCGGTACGACCCTGCGCAGCGAAGGCGGTATCGACATAGGCATGGGCAATATGCCGGTCGTGGGGAGAATCGAGATGAAGCGTTTCTGTTGTTCCTCGCCCGGTCTGGACGATGGCGGTGCGGGCCTGCTGATCCACAGCGATCACCTCGCCGCGTCCGCCATTGATGCGGCCCGCCTCGCGGTCGTTGCGCGTAAATCGGATGGCATCGCCGACTTTCAGGTCCAGCGGCTGTAGAGCGAAGGCCTGGGCGTGGCCCGCACCCCACTGCCGCAATCGCCAATCCACCTCGCGCCCGTCCTCTGACTTGAGGGCGATGGCGGATTTGGCTGGGTCGATGCTCTCGATACGGTAGGCTTCGCCGCGCACCACGCCCTTGTCAGCATAGTCGCGGGTAAAGCTGACAACATCGCCCTTGTCGTAACTCAAGGGGTCGCGGGCTTCGGCGCGGGTCAGACCCTTGTTGGCAAAAGCTTCCATCTGGACGGCAGGGCCGGTCAGTTCCCCTGATTGGGTAAGGGCAGCTCGAATATCGGTGGTCAGCGCATCGCGCCCCTCGCGCGACGGCTCGATAACGATGGTGCGGGCACGACCTGCCTTGTCCAGGCTGGCATATCGCTCGGCGATGGCGGCGAACCGTGCCGAGCGTTCGGCGCTCTCGATGATCTGCCCGCCACCCCGGTCCAGCGCGGCAAGCGCCTTTCTGGCATCCCCCTCGATCGACGCTAGCACGGCCTCTTTGGTGGCGTCATTGGTCTGGCGTACGATCTCGGCCAGCCTGACGGTTTCCATACCAGCGCCCTGCAACTGTGCAAAGGCCGCACCCGCCTCGACAGAACCTAACTGCTTTACGTCGCCGACAAGCACGATTCGGGCGTCATGCTTCGCGGCCAGATCGAACAGCCGGGCGGTGTCGCGCGCCGACATTAGGGATGCCTCATCCACGACCCAGGCGGCGGGTCGGGTGGGATCGGCCCGCTCCGGGACAAGCAGGTGCCGGGCAACGGTATCGCCGCGCGTGCCCAACGCCTCACCCAAAACCATCGCTGCCGACGCGGTCGGAGCCAAGGCTGTCACGGCTATCCCGCGCGCTTCAGCCTCGCGGGCAAAGGTCGCCAATACGGTTGTTGTCTTTGCTGTGCCTGCGTAACCCTGCAAGGCCGTGATGCGGTTGCGGCTGGTCAAAAGCTGCTCGGTCGCGCTGCGCTGATCGGGATTCCAGCTGTGGCCCGCGCGGTCGGCTTGCGCCGCTGCGCTGGCAACGGCCTTGGCGGCGACAAGCGGTGTTGCGATAGGCGTGAGCGCCTCGCGCCCCTCTGCCTCGATCCGAAGCATCTTCGCTTCGGTTTCGACATTCTGTCGGGTGGTAAACCCGGCAAACTCGGCACCGCGCCGGTCGATATGAATACGGTCGATCAAGTCGCCCTGTTTCGTCGCCGTCTCGATGGCAGTTACGATCTGGGCGTAACCGATCTTGCCCACCCCGATCCGCCCGGCTTCCTCCTGTAAGGCTGCGGCCGAGAATACCGACTGCCGTTCGCCCAACTTGTCGGCAGCATAGGCGACAGCGCGGGCTGCGGCCCCGTCGCGCTGCATGTCGATGGCGGCGCGATAGGCCGGATCGGCGGCCTTGGCTTCTGCGTGCCTGACCATCGCCAACCTTGCCTCCGCCCCGAACCCCGCTTTAACCGCAGTCTCCCGCCACTCCGCAACAAGGCTTCCATGGTCGGCGGTAACTTTCGCCTCGCGGGTATCGAGCGTGGCAACCTGCTTTTCGATCGCGCTGGCCGTGTCGCGGGACGTGCCGCGCTCCGCCAGCGCCGCTTCGATCTCCGCGCTGCGCGTGCTGAACGCCTCTATCACCTTGCCGGACACACCCCTGATCTCGAACATGGACTCCTTGCCCGCCTCGACCTCATACCCCAATTCACGGACCTTCAGCGCCAGTTCCTGCCGGTAGATTGCCCCGATCTGCTTCTGAAGCTGATAGATCGCGCGCGGCTCAAGGCTGCGCCAGGTGCCGTCCTCACCCTGCGTCGCGTTCATGATAACATTGTGTGTATGAAGCTGTGGGTCGTGCGCGCGACTGGTGCCGTGCTGGAAGCTGGCGACGACCAGATTGCCGGTCGCCTCGCGGGTGACGTTGCCGCCGTCGCGTATACGGGTGGCGGCCATATGGCGTTCGACATGGGCCATGGCAGTTTTCACGGCTTGCCCATGCGCCTCGATCAGCCGTCGGTCGCCCGCGACCTCCGCCATGATCGACACGGACTTGGGGGCGCTCAAGGTCACGTCCCATCCGGGCCTATGCTCCAACTGCCCGTCCCGAACAGTACCAAGCTGCTGATCGTCGATCCTGCCTTCGAGCAAGGCGCGGAACTGTTCGCGGTCCACCTCCCCGGACAGGCCCAGCGCCTCTGCGCCTTTGCCCTGCCATTGGGACGGCGATAGCCCGGCCTCGGCATAATAGTCGTCGGCTTCATAATAGCTGCTGGCCTGCGCCGAACTGGTCAGCGCCGATACCGACGCCACCATCACACCGGTCCCTGAGTGTCGGGCTTCGTGGATGGCGATGACGACGGCGCTGGTGATGGCGGCGCGGCTTGCGCGGCCTGTCCCCACAGCATGGTCGCCGGATCGGCTGCAACGAACCCCTGCTGGCTCGGCGCACCGCGCCGTTCAATATGATCGGCGGTCAACCTGATTCTGGCCACCGGCAAGCCGTCAGGCAGCAATAGATAGCCCTCGTGCCGCGCAAGGCGTAGCTCGCTTTCCATGACGGCGGGCCGCATCTCGCGCATCCTGCCCAGATTGATGCGGTGCCCTTCGTCGCCGTCGCCAAGCATGTCGGTCTTGGTCCGGATCTCCATCTCACAGTCGCCGATGGTCTGGCTGGCCCATTGGCGGGTTTCACTGTCGATGGTTTGCAGGAACAGCTTGGTGTTGCAGCAGCCCAGCATGGATTCGGCTATCTGCGGCCCATAGCGATGCTGCATCTGGCCCAGCGCCTGAAAGGTCAGCACAACCGCCGCGCCGAACTTGCGTCCTTCGGGCAGCAGCCGCGCCAGATTATCGACGCGCGGCAAGTCGGCCAGCTCGTCCAGCACGAACCAGATACGCCGGTCGTCGGAAGGGCGCAGGCCCAGCACCGCGCTGGCCGCGCATTCCAGCCAGCAGGCGAGAAGGGGCTTCGATGCCTCGAAATAGTCTTCCTTCCTTGGCACGAATATCCACGGCCGCGCACCGGGATGTTGGTCCAGCCTTTCAATGAAGGTGCGGAAGGCGAACGGTTTGGCCCTGTCGTCTTCGGCGCGCAGGAACTGGATCAGGTCCGCCGCCTTGGCCAACATGAACAATACGCTGCCGGTGGCACGGTCGGCATCATCGGCGAAGGTGCGGGCCGATGAGCTGGTGGCGAGCCATTCCTTGAGGTCGTCCTTGGGCCGGTTCTTCAGGGCATGGAGCAGGTCGGGCAGCGTGCGCTTGTTTTCCTGCCACAAGGCCCGGATCATATTGGCGACAAGAATGCGGCTGGTGTCGAGCCACACGTCGCTATCATGCTGGCCGGTCTCAGTGATAAGCTGGTGCGCGATGCGGTCGGCATCGGCGGGATGTGCGATTTCGGCGAAGGGCGACCAGAAGGCGCAACGGGCATCGAACGGATTGAGAATGATGTCGCAGCGCGCCGGATTATAATAGTGCGCGATGAACTCGCCGCTGGTGTCATAGACCAAGGCAGCTTCGCCCCGCGCTTCGATGCCGTCAAGCAACTGGCGCAAGGCTGTGGTCTTGCCGCTGCCCGTCGTGCCGATCATCGCCATGTGCCTGGTTTCCAGACGGGCTGGTATACGCACTTTGCCGATGGACAGTGTGCGGACATCGGCTTCCCTGCCAGTCATTTTGGCAAGCTGCTTCTCGTCTACTACCCGCGTTCCGCCAATCCAGCGATCGGCGAGCAGGCGCTCCCGTCGTCGCGCCATCGCGCCGCGGAGGGCAATCAGGGCTGCAAACCATCCGCCAAAGCCCAACGCGCTACCCCATTTGGCATAGGACCAGACAAGATCAACGCGCCGCCGGAAATAGGGATGCGCTATGATCTGACGTGCCGATCGCCCTTCTTCGACATGGTCGGGATAGTGGATGTCTATCCCAGTATCGGCCTCCCGGCCGGAAACGGCCCAGAGCTTGGTCTTGGCCCAGTAATAGGTGCTGGTGGCGAGCATCGCGTCCCGGCCCAGCATCATGTTGGGCAATCCCAGTCCGCCGATGGCGACAGAGGCCAGCATGACGATGGCTTGCCGCTTGAGGCGCGCGCCCTGGGCGCTGAGATGATGCTTGCGCAGGGCATCGGCATGGTTGCGGCGATCGTCGGCGCGGGTCATGGTCGGTTCTCCCGCGCAAGCCGACGCTGGCGATTGTAGGCGGCGGTAATCTCGTCGGTGACGATCTCGTCGCTCTTGCGCGCACCGCTGGCCGCGCTGCGGGCGTAGCAATAGGCGGCACAGGCGGTGAACAGCGCGCGGTCCAGCATCCGCTCCACATCGACAATGCGTGTGCTGACCGATGCCAGTTCGGTCACGATCTCGCGGCTGTCGATCGCGCTGCCCGTTCCGTGAACGAGGGCGGCCAGTCCAGTGTCCACGACGCGGGCGAGCATGGCATATTCGCTCAATCCGCGTTGTTTGGCGAAGCTGGCAAGGGTCCGGTGCTGGGCCGGAGAGAGCCGCACGGTTTGAGCGCGCGCACTCATCGTACCCCTCCTGGCGAGATGCTATTCGCCATCGCGTGAAAAGACGGAACTGCGCTGTTTCCGCGCCGCCGCGTTTGGCGAGATGCTATCAGCATCCCGTCAAACTTGCAGAAATGCTGGATGCACCCGTGCGTGAGGTGTGTATCTGAATTGTTGACTCGATGCGTAGCATCGCAGCCCCGCAACTTTGCAGAAGAGACGACCGGATCAGGCATGGCGCGATCCTTCCCGGCAAGCTGCGCACGGGGTGTCAGCGGTGGAGTTGGAAAGGCATTTGCCCGCATCGTCGTGGCTGATGGTGGTAGTGTCTGATACCCAGGCGGCGATCACGGCCTTGGCTTCTTGGTCGGCCTTGGGGCGGTCGATCTCCCTGCGCGGGCGTGGTTCATCGTAAAGGCCATGTTCTACGATCCAGTCCTGGATCACCCCGTCGATGGCATCCTGCAACCGGCTATCGAGCCGACGTGCTGCGATGGGATCAAGATGCGCGGTAACATGGGGGGCTTCAATCAGCCCGCCCAGCGGGAAAGAGGTGTGGCCAGCGTCCTGCAACGGGCCATCTACCCGCAAGGTCGATACGACGCCACGGTGGGTATGCAGAACGGGACGTTCGTTCAGCGTCCATTGAATGATCGAGCAACGGTAGGTTTCGCCATCGTCATCGAAAGGCAGCAGCCGCTCGATCAGCGGCTCGACGATGGGCGCAAGCCGCTTGTGGACCGTGAAGCGCAGCGTGACATAGGATTTGCCTGCCCGCCAGGCGGCCAGGCGATCGACGGTGTTGCGGATTGAAGGCATGGGTCATCCTTTCGTGAAATCACGATTGCGGAGGTTCTTGTGTGCAGGGAGATTCAGCCGCGACCGCAACGCCCATCGATCAGGCTAAGGCCGGGCAGTGTCCGGGGTTTGGTTCAGTAACGGCGGGGCTGAAGGCTGTTCAGCCAGTCCTCGACATCGCCGGATTTCCATCGGATCTTGCCCGCGCCGATGTGGCAGGGACTGGGAAAGCTGCCGTTGCGGGCGCGGCGATAGAGAGTGGTTCGGGATTTGAAGCCGGTGACGTTGAGCACGTCCACGACAGTCAAAAGCTGGTTTCGATCAGGGGGCATGAAGGCGTCCTTTCCATTGGTTGGAATGCAGGACGTGGCTCCGGGAGGCGCTGGAAGCTATTCAGTTCCCCATTCACGGGAATTCATGCATGGGCAATTGGCGCAGATAATTGTTGAAGGCTGGATAGACGCCAGCATGGATTTTCTCCATCCGGCTATCGCTAATCCTCTCTTTGCCAAGGATTTCCTTCTTTCGTTCGAACGTCAGTCCGTCGAGTTCGGGGCGTCGCAAAGCTATGATGATCTGGATCGCCTCGCGGAAGGAGTTTGCGCGTGGGTCTGCTTCGGAATGGGCAAGAAGCCACTTTATGCGGCGGTCGAATAAGTCGCGGTCGGCGGTGTCGAGCAATGTTCTGGAGGTGACGAGGGCAGGGGCAACGCGACCGCCCAGCTTGACCATCAATTCGCTCATGGGAATTGGACGGTACGGGATGCATTGCCAAAGATTTTGATCCCGGCTGACAATGAGAAGCGTGCCATGATCGGCAAGAAATGCCCGAAGGGCGCTCTTCGTAACGGGCTTGAGGTTCCCATCGGGAAGTCGCTCGACGCATGGGATGTCGCCACTGGCAATCTGTTTTCGAAAGTCATCAAGCGCCCGCAGATTACGCGCCAGCGTTTCATCCGGCACGGTGAGGATTTCCTCGATTTCCGGTTCATCGCGCACCTTGGCGCGTTTGCGCGCCCATATGAACGTGCAGCCTCCGGCAAAAAGCAGAACCAAACCGCCGCCGTGTGCGATCCGATCCTGAGCAGCGATCAGGACCACAGCTAGCAATACGACGACTACCGAGGCCAATTGCGCTAAGTGGAGCCCGTTGCGACGTTTGCGTCCGCGCTTTGCCGCCAATGCCATCGCGCTAAGCACGTTTGTCGGGATGATGGCGGTCAAGGCCGTTCCTGCTGGTCGTTTCAGAAACGCAATATAGCCATCCCGAATTTTGACGAACTCGGCGGGGCGAAGAGGCAACGGCTCTCGCATCTATCGACTGGCATAAGCAGAGTGAGGCGAATCTTCAATCGGAAGGGTGCCGAACGCGAAAGAAGTCGAGGCGTTGCGATGCACTGCATGGCCATCGCCAAAATTAAATTTGCACCACCAGCGCACCACCAGCGCGAATTTGGCGGCCCCCAATGGGGTAAAAATATCGGCTAAGTCATTGAAATCTTGGTCGGGACGAGAGGATTCGAACCTCCGACCCCCACACCCCCAGTGTGATGCGCTACCAGGCTGCGCTACGCCCCGACCGGAGGGCGGCATTTAGGCGGATGTCTTGCGACATGCAAGGGCCTTGGCGAGGGGGTCGGCAAGGGGTCCGGATTGCGCACTCCCGCAGACATGAAAAAGCCACGCAAGGCGATCGCCCTGCATGGCCTGAAATCCCCGAAACGGGATGGCTGACGAGTGTATCAGCCGATCATGTCGGCGACGATCTTGCGCAGTTCGCTACCCGAAAGGGTTGGCGAATGACGGCGGGTGGCGGTGCGCGATGCGCGGCCCTGCGGCGCATGGTGCTGTCCGCTGCTGGATAGGGTCTGGGTAGTCATCTGTATTTTACGTCCTTTGCGCGGCGGATATGCCGCCGCATGATATTTTGAGAATTCGGTCTCGATGGTTGCGGCGATGAAAGCGGAGCTATTTCAGCCCTGCGCCGCCCATTTCCGGGGGCATCGCCCGTCGCGCAATCCGCGAGAACATGTCCTATGTAGGGCGCTATGGTTAATTTTCAATGAATTGGGTGAATGGCTTACCGCGAATTCCTCTCCGTTCGGACTGAGCTTGTTGAAGCCCTGTCCTTGCCTGCTAAGAAAGTGCAGCCCTTCGACAGGCTCAGGGCGAACGGAGAGATGTTGCGGAATGCTTCCTTAAATTTGGAGATATTCTGGCTACATGCAGAGTTCCTAATCCCCGTCATCCCCCCAATCCTGTTGCCACCCCGCCCCGCTTTGTGTTAGCCGCGCGCCCTTGACGGCAAAGGGTGCACATGCGCCCAATAACGGCCACGATATCGAAAGTTCCTGCATGTTTTCCACCCCTGCCTTTGCCCAGACTGCGGGCGGTTCCGCCTCCACCGGCGCCTTCATTGCGCAGGTCGCGCCGCTGGTCCTCATCTTCGCGGTTTTCTATTTCCTGCTGATCCGCCCGCAACAGAAGCGGTTGAAGGACCAGAAGGCAAAGATCGACGCCGTGAAGAAGGGTGATCAGGTCATCACCGGTGGCGGCCTGGTCGGCAAGGTGGTCCGTGTTGACGACATCTATGTCGATGTGGAACTCGGCACCGGCCTGAAGGTGAAGGCAGTCAAGTCTACGTTGACCGACGTGATCGACCCGATGTCCGCCAAGCCCGCGAACGACTAAGCCAGAGACGAAAGACACCATCATGCTCGTCTTCCCGCGCTGGAAAGTGGCGCTGATCCTGTTGTCGCTGGCGATTGGCGTATTGCTCGCCATCCCCAGCTTCCTGCCTGACCGCATCGTCACGCAGCTTCCCACCGCTTTGCAGACGCGCGTCAATCTGGGCCTCGATCTGTCCGGCGGCAGCCATCTGCTGCTGGAGGCGAACCCGGACGATGTCGCCAAGCAGCGGGTCGAGAATATGGAGGAGCAGGTCCGCACCGAGCTTCGCCGGGGTGATACGAAGATCGCCATCGGCGACATTTCCCGCAAGGACGGGAAGCTGAGCTTCATGGTCCGCGACAACAGTCAGGTGGACGCCGCTGTCGAGCGGCTGCGTCCGCTGACGCAGGGCGCGGGCATGACCGGTCAGCGCGATTTCAATGTCGAGGTCGTGGACGGCAACACGGTCGTCATCACCCCGACCCAGGCGGGCATCGATAAGGCGATCAATGACACGATGGAGGTCGCCACCGACGTTATTCGCAAGCGTATCGACGAAATGGGTACGCGTGAGCCGACGATCATCCGCCAGGGTTCCAACCGTATCGTCGTGCAGGTGCCGGGGCTTCAGGACCCCAAGGCGCTCAAGGAACTGATTGGCAAGACCGCCAAGCTGGAATTCAAGCTGGTCGATTATACCGCCAATCCGGCCGATACCGCAAAAGGCATAGCCGCCGTCGGCAGCGAGATACTGCCCTACGCCGACCAACCAGGCCTGATCGCGGTCAAGCGGCAGGTGATGGTGTCGGGTGACGAACTGGTCAACGCGCAACAGACATATGACCAGCAAAGCAACCAGCCGAACGTGACGATCACCTTCAATGGATCGGGTGGTCGCAAGTTTGGCAAGGTGACGACTGAGAATGTGAACCGCCCCTTTGCGATGATCCTGGACGGCAAGGTGCTATCGGCCCCCAACATTCAGACGCCGATTCTGGGCGGGTCGGCCGTGATCACCGGCAACTATACGGTCGAAACGGCCAACCAACTGGCAATTTCGCTGCGCTCAGGCAAACTGCCGGTCACGCTTACGGTGGTCGAGGAACGCACGGTCGGGCCGCAGCTGGGCGCGGATTCGATTCGGGCGGGCATTCTTGCTTCCACGATCGCCGCGGCGGCCGTCATCATCTTCATGTTTCTCAGCTACGGCCGGTTCGGCGTTTATGCCAATCTGGCGGTGGTCATAAACATCTTCGTCATCCTGGGTGTGATGGGTGTGCTGAACGCAACGCTGACCCTGCCGGGCATTGCCGGCTTCGTGCTGACCATCGGCACCGCGGTGGATGCGAATGTGCTGATTTACGAACGTATTCGTGAGGAGCGGCGCAGGGGCCGGAGCATCGTCCAGGCTGTCGAGTTCGGCTATAAGGAAGCCAGCCGTACCATCTTCGAGGCGAACGTCACCCACGCGATCGCGGGTGGCATCATGCTCGCGCTGGGCTCCGGGCCGGTGAAGGGCTTCGCCATCGTTCTGCTGATCGGCATTGCGACGTCGGTGTTCACGGCCGTGACCTTCACTCGTATGCTGGCGGCGCACTGGCTGCGCACGCAGCGGCCGACCGATATCAAGCTCGGTATCATGCGCATTGTGCCGGATGACACCAATATCGGTTTCGTGGCGATGCGGAAATGGGCGTTCGCCCTGACTGCGTTGCTGACGGTGCTGGCGGTCGGAGCCGTCGGCGCAAAGCATCTGAACCTCGGCGTTGATTTCGTCGGCGGCCTGATGATCGAGGCGAAGTTCGACCAGCCGCCGCATCTGGACAAGGTGCGCGCGAGCATCGAGCGACTGGACGTAGGCGAAAGCTCGCTGCAGCAGTTCGGCGATCCCAAGACCGTCTCCATCCGCCTGCCGGTGCCCACAGAGGGCGGCGCAGGCGCATCGAACGTCGTGATCGAAAAGGTGCGAACGGCGATGACGTCGGAATATCCGGGCGTCACCTTCTCCCGCTACGACACCGTATCGGGCAAGGTCTCGGGAGAACTGATCCAGAACGGCGTCCTCGCCGTGATGCTGGCGGTCATCGGCATCGCGATCTTCTCCTGGTTCCGGTACGAATGGCAGTTCGGCGTCTCCACCTTCGTGGCGATCATGCACGACGTGCTGATGACGCTGGGCTTCTTCGCCATCACGCAGCTGGAGTTCGACCTCAACATCGTCGCGGCGGTGCTGACGATCATCGGCTATTCCATCAACGACAAGATGGTGATCGACGACCGTATCCGTGAGAATATGCGCAAATATCGCAAGATGGACATGAAGTCGCTGATCGACCTTTCGGTCAACGAGACGCTGCCGCGCACCGTCATCACGTCGCTGACGATCATGTTGGCGCTGGGCGCGCTGCTGCTGTTTGGCGGGCATGTGCTGCGTGGCTTCACGGCGGCGATGATGCTGGGCATCGTGGTCGGCACTTACTCGTCCATCTATGTGTCCTCGTCCCTGCTCATCTCGCTGGGCCTCAAGCCGCAGCTGACCGACAAGAAGGCGGCCAAGGGCGTGGCGGCGCAGGGCGAGCGGGTGACCGCGCGCACGGCGGACGACGGCGCGCGGTCCTAACCGCCGATGGACCTCAACCGCGACGATCCGCCGTCCGGTCCCATCGTCACCGGCTTTTCGGGGCGGGGCTTCCGGATTCGCGACACGGTGTTCCCGGGCGGCCTGCTGCTGACGCCGGAACTGGCGCTGCCGTGGGAGGATTGTCCTGCGGTGGAGGGGCTGACGCCCGCCGCCCTGGGGACGCTGTGCGATCTCGATCCCGCGCCGGAGTTCATGCTGCTCGGCACCGGAAGCGGCCTGGTGCAGCCGCCGCGCGCGTTCGTGCGGGCGATGGAGGCAAAGGGCATCGGCGTGGACGTTATGGATAGCCGCGCCGCCGCGCGCGCCTGGGGCGTGTTGAGGGCCGAGCAACGATGGATCGTCGCGGCGCTGATGCCGCTTTGAGCAAGAGTTCCCACCCCCGTTCGTGTCGAGCGAAGTCGAGACACGGATGCGGAAAGGCTTCTCGACTACGCTCGAAGCGAACGGAGAAGGGTGGGTTAGGCGCGCCCTAAGCTCACGCCTTCCCCACAATCCCCTGCAAATGATCCAGCAGTGCATCGCCATTCGCCTGCCAGGTGAAACGCAGCGCAGTTTCCCGCACCGCCTGGGGATTGGGCGGATTGTCGAGCAGCGACCGGATCGCCGCCGCAATCGCCTCCGGCTCCCGCTCGACGATATGTCCGGCTTCGGGCCGGTCCATCAATTCCCGTGCGCCGCCTACATCGCTTATGACGATCGGCCGCCCGCAGGCCAGCGCCTCGACCCAGGCATTGGCAAGGCCCTCCGACGCGGAGGGCAGGGCCATGACATCCGCCGCCGCGAACAGGCGCGGCAATTGATCGTGCGACACCGACCCCAGGAAGCCGACCCGGTCGGCGACCCCTTCGCTCTCGGCCAGCTTCTCGTAGGTGCGGCGATGCGTTCCCTGTCCGACCAGCATCAGGGTGACGCCGGGAAGCTGCGTGAGCGCCTTGATCAGCAACTCCTGCCCCTTGCGCGGGATGAGCGCGCCGACGCTCAGGACTACCGGCCCGGAGAGCTGGAAGGCCTCCTTCGCCGATGCGCTGTCCCCTGGCTGAAAACGGTCGAGGTCAACGCCGGTATAATGGACGCGGATGCGTTCCCCATCCATGCCGAGCGACACCATGGATCGGCGAATCGTGTCCGACACCGCGAGCAGCCCGGCGGCTTCATTGGCCGCCTTCAGCACGGCCTTACGGGTCGAGGGCAGCTTGCCCCAATAATGGATGTCGGCACCGCGCGCCTTCACGGAGAAGGGAATGCCAAGCTTCTTCGCGACGCGCGCCGCGACCGGGCCGTCGGGATAGAAGAAGCTGGCGTCGATGACGTCGAACGGCTTCTGCCGATGCAGCTTGCGCACCAGCGGCAATATGGCCAGCGTCATGAAAGCGACGTTCATCGCCCCGCTAACTTTCGGTATCACCGTGAAGCGAGGGCGATAGACGGTCAGGTCGCGCCAGAACTCCATGCGGGGGATGTAGCGCAATTCCTGATAGGGCTTGGCGAGCGATAGCGGCCAGGGCGGAATGCCGATCGGCGCGACCACGGTCATCTCGACCCCGGGCCGGGTCGCAAGTTCCCGCGCCTGCCGCTCAACGAAGACGCCGAAATTGGGCCTGCTGACGTCCGGAAACAGCGTGGAGAGCATGAGGACGCGCAATGTCATGGGACCGGCTATATCAGCGGGTTGGCGCAAGCGTTAGATGCGCAAACGCAACAAGACCCGACAAAGCGTCCGGTCATGGCGCTTTTCTACAACCGGCGGACGAGCCGGGACACGACGGCGGCCCAGGGCGGATCGTTCACCACCTGCTGCCGCGACCCCGACTCCAGGGGCAGAAGCTGGAGCTTGTCGCCCTCCCGCCCGATCAGGCGTCCGAACAGGAAGCGCCCGCCGGGGCGCGGTACAAGCACGTCGCGGTTCAGCGCCGAGGCATAATGGCCCGGCGCAAGTTTCTCGCACCACAGCTCGTCGCCGGTGCGATATTCGCCCAGAGCCGATGTCAGCCGCACACCGACCATGTCGGGGGAGGGCAGAGGTGGGGCCATCATCAAAGGCTGGGTGGGCGCCCGCGCGCCCTCCTGTCCCAGAAGCGCCGCAACAGGCAATGACTCCTGACCAGGCATATCCACCAGATCGGCAGCCGTAACTTCCAGCGCAGCGGCGATCCGGTTCAGCCAGTTCACCGATACGGTGCGCGTGCCCGTCTCCAGCCGACCGATTGTCTGCGCAGTCGTCGGCGGATCGCATCGTTCGGCCACCTGCTCCAGGGTCAGGCCCTGCGCCTTGCGCATGTCGCGGATACGCGTGATCATGACGATCTCCGATAACCTATATGGTTTTTACGCTTTCCTACACTTTCTCGGACGTGGCAAGCGATCTTCGACGGAAGGAAAAGGAGGGCAGCGATGGCGACCAAGGCGCGGCATGTCGAACGCAGCATAGAGGACCAGAATGGGCAATGGCAGCGGGTTTCGGTCAACCTAGGGGAATCGCCGCTGTCATGGCTGTACGCCCGGGGCAAGCTGACCGAGCGGCAGTTTCGCGCCGGTGAGGCTCTGCGCGCCGACTGGGAGCGGGCCGGCCTTGGCCCTTCCGTAACGATGCGCTGGGATGTGACGCCGCTTGCGCGCGGCCGCAGGGCGGGGCCATCCGCCTTGTCCCCGACCGAAGCGCAGATGGCGGCGCGCGAGCGCTTCCATGGCGCGGTCGCGATGGCGGGATCGGGGTTGGCCGATGTCCTGTGGCGCGTCGCCTGCGCAGGGAAGGGGATCGCCGCGGCGGAACAGGCGCTTGGCTGGCCTGTCCGGTCAGGAAAACTGGTCCTGAGTTTCGCGCTGGACAGGGTGGCGGGATTTTACAGGATTGCGGGTCAGGTTTCGCTTTGACGCTTGTCCAAAACCCGTTCGGGCTGAGCCTGTCGAAGCCCTGCACTTTCTTGAAGTGAAGGACAGCCCTTCGACAAGCTCAGGCGAACGGGGAAGAAGGGCGAACATCACCCCACCATCCCCTCAGCCTTCTCCGCCAGTTCCAGCCACCGTTCCTCGGCCGCATCCTTTTCGGCGCGGGCCTGGTCGATAGCCTTGGTCAGCGCGGCAAACCGGTCGGGGTTGCTCGTGTAGAGTCCGGGGTCTGACAGCGCGGCTTCATCCATCGCGATGCGCGCCTCGATCTCCTCGATCTGCCGGGGCAGCATCTCCAGATCGCGCTGATCCTTGTAGCTGAGCTTCGCGCGGTTCTTCGGTGGCGGGGCGGGCGCGGCATCGGCCTTCTTCACGGCCTTGGGCGCATTGCGCTGCCGCCGCTGCTTCATCCAGTCCTCATAGCCGCCGACGACGACATCGACATCGCCCGATCCGTCGAGGCCAAGTGTCACCGTCACCGTCCGGTCGAGGAAATCGCGATCATGGCTGACGATCAGCACCGTGCCGTCATAGTCGGAGATTACCTCCTGCAGCAGGTCCAGCGTCTCCAGGTCAAGATCGTTGGTCGGCTCGTCGAGCACCAGCAGGTTGGATTCCCGTGCAAATTCCCGCGCGAACAGCAGGCGCGACCGCTCGCCCCCAGACAGCGTGCCGATCCGCGCCTCGGCCAGCGAAGGGTCGAACAGGAATTCCTTGAGATAGCCATGGACATGCTTGCGCACGCCGCGCACGTCGATCCAGTCGCCGCCCTCGGCCAGCACTTCGCGCACGCGCTTGTCCGGGGCCATCAGGCTGCGCTGCTGGTCGATGAAGATCATGTCGAGCGTCTTGGAGAGCGTGACGCTGCCGCTGTCCGGCTCCGTCTCTCCAGTCAGCAGTTTGAGCAGCGTTGTCTTGCCCGCGCCATTGCCGCCGACCAGGCCGATCCTGTCCCCACGTCGCACCCGCAGGCTGAAGTCGCGGATGACCGTGCGGTCTCCGAAACTCTTGCTTGCATGCTCCGCCGTGATGACGCTCTTGGTTTTCGACCCGTCGCTCGCCACCGCGATCTTCGCCGTGCCCTGCGGCCCGACCATGGCGGCGCGTTCGGCGCGCATCTCGTACAGCTTGGACAGCCGCCCCTGGTTGCGCTTGCGCCGGGCGGTGACGCCGCGCTCCAGCCAGTGCGCCTCGATCTTCAGCTTCGCGTCCAGCTTGTCGGCGGCGCGGGCTTCCTCGGCATACACGGCCTCCATCCATGCCTCGAACCCGCCAAAGCCGATCTCGTTGCGGCGGATGCTGCCCCGGTCGAGCCACAGCGTCTGTTTGGTGAGCCGCGTCAGGAAGGTGCGGTCATGGCTGATGACGACAAACGCGCCATTATAGCGGTTGAGCCAGCTTTCCAGCCAGTCGATCGCCGCAATGTCCAGATGGTTGGTCGGTTCGTCGAGCAGCAGCAGGTCGGGTTCGCTCGCCAGCGCCCGACAGATCGCCGCGCGCCGCCGTTCGCCGCCACTCGCCGTGGCCGCCTCGCGCGACAGGTCGATGCCCAGCTGGTCCGCGATCGCCTCTATCTCGTGCAGCGGCGGCGGGTTGGCGCCCGACAGGGTGAAATCGCGCAAGGTCGCGAAGGGGAGGACGTCCGGGTCCTGCTCCAGCGTGATGATGCGCGCGCCCGGCTGCACCGACCGCGTGCCTTCGTCTGCCTCTATGCTGCCCGCTAGCAGTTTAAGCAGCGTGGTCTTGCCTGCGCCGTTGCGGCCGATCAGTGCCAACCGGTCGCGCTGGCCGATGAAGATGTCGAGGCCACGGAACAGCCACTGACTGCCCTGATTGAGGCCGAGATTTTCGAAGGAGAGGATAGGTGCCGCCATGCCGGTGCAGCTAGGCGTTCGGCCGGGATCGGGCAAGTGCCGCCCGCGCATTCTAGATTGCTTTCGCAATGCTGCAAGGACGGGTCAGACGCCATTCAGCCGTCATGACGCTATGGCAATGAAACTTCCACGGCTGCTTGAGGGTTCGGGCGGCCGGAAGTCGAAGAGGAGAGATCGAACATGAAACTGGCTGCTTTTGCCCTGTGCGCGACTGCGCTGGCTGCCATTCCCGTTGCGACGATGGCCCAAACCAGCGTCAATATCGCCGAACCCGGCCCTGTCGTGACGCTGAACGTCACGGAAAGCGTGGAGGCCGCGCCCGATGTCGTCAACGTCGGCACGGGCGTCGAAACCCGCGCGCCGACCGCCAAGCAGGCGATGACCGACAATGCCGGCAAGATGGCGTCGCTGATCGCGGCTCTCACCAAGGCCGGGATCGCGAAGAAAGATATCCAGACCAGCGGCATCCGCCTGAACGCGCAATATGACTATAGCCCGCGCAATCCGGACGGGTCGCAGGCCGCGCCGAAGTTTATCGGCTATGAAGCCTCGAACCAGCTTTCCGTCACCTTGCGCGACGTGACGAAGGTGGGCGACCTGCTCGACCGGATGGTCGCGGCGGGCGCGACGACGATCAGTGGCCCCAACTTCTCCATCGACGATCCCGCGCCCTTGCTGGTGCAGGCGCGGGGCGCAGCGATCAAGTCGGCCAAGGCGCAGGCGGATTTCTATGCGCAGGCGGCGGGCTATCGTTCCGCACGGCTGCTCTCCATTTCGGAAAGCAACAGCGGCGGCAACCCGCCAATGCCGATGATGTCCGCGCGCTTCAAGGCGGATGCGGTTGCGTCGACACCGGTCGAGCCGGGACAGGTTTCGGCTTCGGTGACGCTGACGGTGCAGTACGCGCTGGAAAAGTGATTTAACTACCTCCCGTCATTCCCGCGAAGGCGGGAAACCATCTCCCATCGCATCCGCAGACACTATGTTCGGAGATGGGTCCCCGCCTTCGCGGAGATGACGAGAGGGGTGGCGGAAACGGAACCGATGCCATCCAACCCACACACCGCTCCATTCACCACCTGTTCAATGCCGCGCAGCTATGCCATTCACCATGTCCATGCCCGGAAAACTCCTGATTGGCGGTTTCTTCGCCGGCCTGCTCCTGACTGCGGTCGTTCCGCCGGCGGACGCGCTTGGCCGTCGTGACGAGCAGGATGAGGCGCGGCGCGCGATGCTGGACGGGCAGGTCATGCCTTTCTCCATCCTCAAGCGGCGCGTGGAGGCGGCCATGGGCGATGCGACCTATTTGGGGTCCGAATTCATTCCGAGCACCAATCGCTATCGCCTGAAATATGTGAAGGACGGCAAGGTCGTCTGGGTTGATGTTGATGGGCGGACGGGCGATATCACCGGCTGGGCGCGCTGACCGGCGCACCCATAAACCAAGTAAAGGGGCCATATGCGGCTGCTGATCGTAGAGGATGAGCCCAGTCTGGGCCAGCAATTGAAATCCACGCTGATGGGGGCGGGCTATGCCGTCGATCTGGCGACGGATGGCGAGGACGGGCATTTTATGGGCTCGACCGAGAATTACGATGCCATCGTCCTCGACCTTGGCCTGCCGGAGATTGACGGCCTGACCGTGCTCGACCGCTGGCGCAAGGAAGGGAAGACCTTTCCGGTGCTGGTGCTGACGGCGCGCGACAGCTGGTCGGACAAGGTCGCTGGCCTGGATGCCGGGGCAGACGATTATCTGGCCAAGCCCTTCCAGAGCGAGGAATTGATCGCCCGTCTGCGCGCGCTCATCCGCCGTGCTTCGGGCAATGCGTCGAGCGAACTGATCGCGGGCGACGTGCGCCTCGACACCCGCTCGGGCAAGGTGACGCTGAACGGCGAACCTGTGAAGCTGACCGCGCAGGAATATAAGCTGCTGTCCTACCTGCTCCATCACAAGGGCAAGGTGGTCAGCCGCACGGAATTGATCGAGCACATCTACGATCAGGATTTCGATCGCGATTCCAATACGATAGAAGTGTTCGTGACGCGCATCCGCAAGAAGCTGGGACCCGATGTCATCACCACCATCCGCGGCCTTGGCTACAGCCTGGAAGAGCCGGCGCACTAATCAAACCTCCGTTCGTGCTGAGTAGGGGCTGAGCTTGTCGAAGACCCGTATCGAAGCATCTCGCGCGAACCCTTCGATACGCCGCTTCGTCAAGCTCAGCGGCTACTCAGGGCGAACGGCTTTCCAATGACCGTTGAGGAAAATCCCCCCGTCCGCTCCACCGGCTCGCTAAGCCGGCGGATGATCGGCATCGCCGCGCTGTGGATCAGCGTGCTGCTGATCGGCGGCGGCGTGGCGCTGGACCGGGTGCTGGCGGATGCCATCACGCGCAATTTCGACGACGGCATGAACTATGTGCTGACGGCCATGATCGCCTCTGCGGAGATCGGGCCGGACGGGGAGGTGCTGTTCAACCGCGCGCCCGCCGACCAGCGGTTCCTGGAGCCCAATAGCGGCCTCTATTACCAGATCAGCGCGGCCGGGCATGAGGACTGGCGCTCGCGTTCGCTGTGGGATCGGGCGCTGAAGGTCAATCCGGCGCATATCGACCGCGATTTCCACGCCTATAACAGCAAGCAGTTCCCCGGCGAGGACCTGCGTGTCATGGAGCGCACGATCATCCTGCCGGGATCGCAGTCCCGCTGGACCTTCATGGTGGCGCAGGCGCGCTCCAGCCTCGATGATCAGATCGCCGCCTTGCGCTCCACCCTGTTCGAGAGTTTCGCGCTGCTCGCCCTCGGCCTCATCTTCCTGGCCGGAGTCCAGACCGTCTATGGCCTGCTGCCGCTGCGAAAGGTGCGCAAGGAGATCGTCCGGATGCGCGGCGGCAAGCAGAGCCGCGTGACCGAACCCATGCCCGCCGAAGTGCTGCCGATGGTCGAGGAACTGAACGCGCTTCTCGCCCATAATGAGCGGCAGGCGGAGGAGGCGCGGACCCATGCCGGCAACCTCGCTCATGCGCTGAAAACGCCGCTGACCGTCATCATGAACGCCGCCACGGCGCAGTCGCCCGATCTCGGCGATACCGTCATCCGCGAGGCGACCACGATGCGGCGTCAAGTCGACCACCATCTCGCCCGCGCCCGCGCGGTTGGCCGTCGTGGCGCAGCACAGAGCCGGGCAGAGGTCTGGTCGAGCCTGCAGGCGGTCGAGCGCGCCGTCGGGCGGCTCTATCCCGATGCGCGGATCGACATGGACGGCGACAAGGAGGCAAGCGTGCGCGTCGAGCGGCAGGACCTTGACGAACTGCTCGGCAACCTCATCGAGAATGCCGCGAAATATGGCGGCGGCAGCGTGTTCGCTACCGTCATGCCAGCCGCCGATATGGTCGAGATTTTGATCGAGGATGACGGCGCGGGCATCCCCGCCGCCGACCGCACCCGGATCTTCGATCGCGGCGCGCGGCTCGATTCCGGGAAGCCGGGTACAGGCCTCGGCCTCGCCATCGTGCGCGACGTGGCGGAAATTTACGGCGGATCGGTCACGCTGGACGAGAGCGAGGATCTGGGCGGCCTGATGGTCCGCCTGCGATTGCCGGCCGGGTAAACTACGCAGTTGGCTATATAAAAGTCAGGCCGGTGAAACTTTTGTGACATGATCTGGCCTTAAGGGCTGCCACATCAGGGCGCGACATGCCCGCACTGGAACCAATAGATGACCAAATCCCCTGATGGCGGCAAACGTCCGGCCATCCTTGCGCAAAAGCCTGCGACTACTACTCCTGCTTTCGACGTCGCTGGTCTGGGTATGCAGATGGCGCTGCGCCAGATTGGCTTCGATGCGCGCACTTCGGTCCCCGCCGCCCGGCCCGTCGCAGCGGCCCAAAAACCGGTGCCGGACCGCGCCCTGCGCCATCGCGACTGGTTGCTTGCCGTTGGCGAGCGTCAGCGCTCGCTCTCGCCCATTGCAGGCGGCATTCCGCGCATGCGCGACCTTCCGGGCAAGGATTTTCTCGACCATTTCTACGCCCCAGGCCGCCCGGTGGTGATGGAGGGCGCGATCGCGGACTGGCCCGCTCTGTCACGGTGGACGCCCGACTATTTGCGCAAGGCCATTGGGTCAGCGCCCGTCGAATGTCAGGTTGGGCGCAACGCCAATCCCGACTATGAACTGCACAAGGACACGCATAAGCAGACCATGCCGTTCGACCGGTTCATGGACCTGATCGCACCCGGCGGCGCAGCCAATGACGCCTATATCACCGCCTATAACAGTGGCGCGAATGCCGCCGCCTTCGCGCCCCTCTTTGCCGATGTGCGCCCGATCACGCCCTATCTTACGCCGGCCAACGGCATGCTTTGGGTCGGCCCGGCGGGGACGTTCACGCCGCTCCATTTCGACCTCACCAACAATCTGCTGGTGCAGGCCATTGGCGTAAAGCGCCTGCATCTGGTCCCGCCATCGGAGACCCGATACCTCGCCCATAATCGCCATGTGTTCAGCGACGTCCACGACATCACCAGCCCCGACCATCTCGCCCGCCACCCCGACGCGCGCAACGCCCGCCGATTCGAGGTGGAACTGCGCCCCGGCGATATGCTCTATATCCCCGTGGGCTGGTGGCATCAGGTGCTGTCGCTGGAATTCAGCGTGATGCTGACCTACACCAATTTCCTCTGGCCCAACGACGCGTTCGAGACGTTTCCGGGATAGGTGGCGGCGCTATCTTCTCGTTGACATGTAGGAATGCTCTTGAAATGTTCTCGCCTCAGGCGGGGGTGAGGCATGAGCGATCGAGATTCGAAAACTGAGTATAAGTCAGCAGAACGGATAGCATTCGATCATTATCTTCGGACGGGGCGCATCTTGTCATCCCCCACTCCGCTCGAACGCAAGTTCAACCCCTATCATGATCCTCGCAATGGCCAGTTTACCTTTGCGCCCGGTGGTCCACGGTCGCTGGCGAACGTCGCTATTTCTCGTCAAAAGCGCTCATTGGTCGGCGAACATAAACTATCGAACAATATAGGGCGTGCGGCAGGCAATGCTTCATCCGCTACGCAATCCATACCTCCACCCGGTATGCCCGAAGCAGTTTATCGTCCCGATGAGAATAGGGCCGATTTTCAACTTACCCAATACAAACCAAATCCGCGCGCGCGTGTCGGCGGAAATGGTGGCCCGCCGCTAAATGATCCAATGACTCTTGAACGTGTATTTCCAGGGATTTCGGCGGCGCGGGGCGGGTCTATGTTGTCCCTCGCGGATAATATTTTTGATCTGACTGGACCGTCAAATCGACTGACGTTGAGTTTAATGACTGATCATGTGAATCTAATTATTGAGCAAATTAGAAAAATTGACCCCCAATACAAATTAAATACCCTGGGCTTTCCATCAACCATAGAGGGGCTTGAAAATCTCACCAGTACGTGGCGTCTGGATAGGGCGAGTGCCTTTTACCTTGCGAGAAATGAGATTCGGCCGTTGCAGGTGGAAGTGCTACGCTTTCTTCAAGAAAAGACTGACATTGAATATGCAAAATCTGTTAAGCTATTCAATGATGGTAAGTTGGTTCCGCGTTTTTCTCGAGAAGAAGCGATTGGTAATCAGGTCGATCGCGCAGTTCGATTTGAACTAAGAAAATTATATCAGGGATTAGATATCGCTACCAACGCAAATGGACCAATCCGAATAATTGGCAGAGAGTATGATACATCCGGTTCCGACAAGAGTTATCGTATCCCTGATGCTCGGATTGCCAACATCGCATTTGATGTTTCGCTAACGAAGAAAACCTTGGGGACGGCGCAAATTCGTGGTTTCTTCAATGCGGATTTTAGCCCGGATGCGGTGGTAATCGTTAGGCCGCGCCAGCTTGGAGTAAATAGCACCTATATTATTACAAGGCCCAGGAAATAGTTATGAAGCCATACGCGCCTTACATTCCATTGAACATCAGCGAGATCATGGATCTTCTTGGCTGGATGATGCTGAACGCCCCTAAATTCGAGGATGATACGGGCTATTTTGCCGGGCAGAATATCGAGACTGAATTCCTCGCGTTGAACGGAGGCCTCAGTAATATTCGTAAGAAGGTTGGCGAGGAAGCCTATCAGGCTCTCATCACGATTTCCGATAAAATGCGCGAGCATTTTGAAGCCGATCCGGATGATGTCGGGGCCGGTGGAAGGGAGGGCCGCACCTGCATTCGCGAAATGGAGGATATTCTCATCGCCAGTGCGCGGCGTAAATCGCGCTAGGCTCTGCCCGGCTGAGTCACCCCTCCCGCAACCGCTCATGATGGCGGATCACTTCGTCGATGATGAAGCGCAGGAATTTCTCGGTGAAGTCGGGGTCCAGCTTCGCGTCGAGCGCAAGCTGGCGCAGGCGGGTGATCTGTTTTTCCTCGCGGCCCGGGTCGGCGGGGGGCAGGGCGTGGGTCGCCTTATATTCGCCCACCGCCTGCGTGACCTTGAATCGCTCCGCCAGCATGAAAACCAGCGCCGCGTCGATATTGTCGATGCTCTCCCGGTAGCGTTGCAGCGTCTCGTCCAAGGTCGTCTCCGTCGGTTCGCCCGGCTTTTTGCCGGATATGGCCGTGCAGGCAAGCTATTCCGCTTGCCTAATGCATTTTGCATCGCCACATCGGCGTCGATATGACCGCAACGATCCATCGCCTTGGCCGGGATCCGGCTCCCTCGCTCGAACCCATGATGGCGCTGGTCGCCGAGGATATGAACAGCGTCAACGCTGTCATCCTCGACCGGATGCAATCACGCATTCCACTGATTCCCGAACTGGCCGGCCATCTGATCGCCGGCGGGGGCAAGCGGATGCGGCCGATGCTGACCCTGGCCTGCGCCCGGTTGCTCGAATATTCGGGCGCGCGCCATCACAAGCTGTCGGCCGCCGTAGAGTTCATCCACACCGCCACGCTGCTGCACGACGATGTCGTGGACGGCTCGGGCCTGCGCCGCGGGCGCAAGACGGCGAACATCATCTGGGGCAACAGCGCCAGCGTTCTGGTCGGCGATTTCCTCTTCAGCCGCTCGTTCGAGCTGATGGTCGAGGATGGCTCGCTCAAGGTCCTGAAGATTCTCTCCAATGCCTCTGCCGTGATCGCGGAGGGCGAGGTCAACCAGCTGACCGCCCAGCGCCGCATCGACACGGATGAGGAGCAGTATCTGGAGATCATCGGCGCGAAGACAGCCGCGCTCTTCGCCGCCGCCTGCCGCATCGCCGCCGTGGTGGCGGAGCGGGACGAGAAGCAGGAGCAGGCGCTCGACGCCTATGGCCGCAACCTCGGCATCGCCTTCCAGCTGGTCGACGACGCGCTTGACTATGAGTCGGACGGCGCGACCATGGGCAAGGACGCTGGCGACGATTTCCGCGATGGCAAGGTGACGCTGCCCGTAATCCTCGCCTATGCGCGCGGCAATGCCGAGGACCGGGCCTTCTGGAAGGCCGCGATTTCCGGCCACCGCATCTCCGACGAAGACCTGGCCTATGCCACCGGCCTGCTGCGCAGCACCGGCGCGATCGCCGATACGCTCGCCCGCGCCCGCCATTATGGCCAGCGCGCCGTCGATGCGCTGGGCATGTTCGGCAATGGCAAGGCGAAGGCGGCATTGATCGAGGCGGTGGAGTTCGCGATCGCACGCGCATACTGATCCGCGTCGGGATGGCGTCCGCTTGTCGCTGGCGCTAAGGACTGGTGCGGGAGAAGAGCCGATGCGCATAAACGCCCTCGATCATATCAATATCCGCACCACCCGCTTCGACGAGACGCTGGGCTTCTATCGGGATACGATCGGGCTGTCCGTCCGCCCGTCGCCGGTGGTGTCCGACATTTCGGAAGGGGCCTGGATCTGCGATCAGAGCGACCGTCCCATCATTCACCTGGTCCCCGCCGGTCAGACCGTGCGCGCGCTTGGCAGCATGGAGGTGGATGACGACGCGGCCACCGGCACCGGGCCGCTGCACCATGTGGCGCTCGATTGCGGCGACTATGATATGTTCCGCGCCCATCTGGACGCGTCCGGCCGGGATTTGCGCTTCAACGACATTCCCCAGGCGGGCCTTCGCCAGATTTTCGTGCGCGATCCCAATGGCCTGCTGGTCGAACTGAACTTCCGCTAGGATGCCATGCCGCTTCCGATAGAGGCCGTTCTTCCCGATATCCGGTCTGCCCTGCGCGCGGGTTCCAACGCTGTCCTTGTTGCCCCTCCGGGCGCCGGCAAGACGACCGCTGTGGCCCCGGCACTGCTGGGCGAACCCTGGTGTGCCGGGCAAATCCTGCTGCTGTCGCCCCGCCGCCTTGCCGCCCGCGCCGCCGCCGAGCGCATCGCCGAACAGATGGGCGAGCAGGCGGGCGGCACCGTCGGCTACGCCACCCGCATGGACAGCCGCCAGTCGGCCCGCACGCGCATCCTGGTGCTGACCGAGGGCATTTTCCGCAACCGCATCCAGGACGATCCCGAACTGTCCGGCGTATCGGCGGTGCTGTTCGACGAAGTGCATGAGCGCAGCCTTGATAGCGATTTCGGCCTGGCGCTGGCGCTGGATGCGCAGGGCGCGCTGCGGCCCGACCTGCGCCTTGTCGCCATGTCCGCCACGCTGGACGGCGCGCGCTTCTCCACGCTGATGGACGGCGCGCCGGTTGTGGAGAGCGAGGGGCGCATCTTCCCCCTCGACCTGCGCCATATCGGCCGCGCCGGGGAGAAACGGATCGAGGACGACATAGCCGCCGCCATTCGCCGCGCGCTGGGGGAGGAGGCGGAGGGCGACCTGCTCGCCTTCCTGCCCGGCGTGGCGGAGATCGAGCGGACGGCGGAGCGTCTCGACATGTTGCCCGCCACCATCGCCATCCACCGCCTGCACGGGTCTTTGGAACCTTCCGACCAGCGCGCTGCGATCCGCCGCGCCGCGCCGGGCACGCGCAAGGTTATCCTTGCAACCAGCATTGCCGAAACCAGCCTCACTATCGACGGCGTCCGCATTGTCGTCGATAGCGGCCTTGCCCGCCGCCCGCGCTATGACCGCGCCGCCGGTGTCACGCGCCTCGTCACGGAAAAGGCCAGCCAGGCGGCGGCCACCCAACGGGCGGGCCGTGCCGCGCGTCAGGGCCCCGGCGTCGGCTATCGCCTGTGGGAGGCAGCGGCGACCAGCGGCATGCCGCCCTATGATCCGCCGGAGATATTGGAACGGGACCTGTCGGCGCTGCTGCTCGATTGCGCCGGATGGGGCGTGTCCGATCCGGCTGGCCTGCGCTGGCTGGACACGCCGCCCGCCGCCGCCGTTGATGAAGCGCGCAAGCGATTGCAGACCCTGGATGCCCTGGATGCCCATGGCCGCATCACTGCGCATGGCCGGGCATTGGCGGTGCTGCCACTGGAACCCCGCATCGGCCATATGCTTGTGCGCGCGGGTGAGATGGGCCTTGGGCGCGTAGCCGCCGAGATTGCCGTTCTGCTGGGTGAGCGCGGCCTTGGCGGCAGCGACACCGACCTGACGGCGCGGCTCCACCGCTGGCGGCGAGAAAGCGGCAAACGGGCGGAGGCGGGCAGGGGCCTCGCCCGACGCTGGGAAGCGATGATCGCCAAAGTGAAGGGCGACTCTGCCCCGGCGGCGCATGGCGTGGGCGTCGCGCTCGCACTGGCCTTCCCCGACCGGGTAGCGAAGCGCCGCTCCGTCGACGGGGCGGACTGGATCAGCATCGGCGGACGGGGCTTCCGCCTCGATCCGCTCAGCCCACTCGCCCGCGAGGACTGGCTGGCCGTGGGCGAAGTGCAGGGCAGCGCTGCCGGCGCGCGCATCATCTCCGCAGCGCCCCTGGATCAGGCGGCCGTCGAATCCCTGTCCGCCGGTCGCATGGAGGACAGGCGCATCGTCCGCTTCCGCCCCGAAACGCGCGGGGTAGAGGCGCTGCGCGAACGCCGTCTTGGCGCGATCCGGCTCTCGTCCGGGTCCGACGACCGGCCTGATCCGCAGGCCGTGGCCGATGCGCTGCTGGAGGGGGTTCGCGCGGGCGGCATCGAACTGCTGCCCTGGTCGGAAGCTGCGCAGTCCCTGCGCACCCGCGCGGCCTTTGCCGGGATCGAGGCGCTGTCCCACGACGGCCTCGTCGCCACTCTGGACGATTGGTTGCCATCCCTGCTCACCGGCGTCCGCCGTTTGTCCGACATCGATCGATCGGCGCTTTCCAACGTGCTGGAGGGCTTGATTGGCTGGGACGGCAAGCAGCAACTCGATCGCCTCGCCCCCGTCAGCTTCACGTCTCCGGCCGGAAGCAGCCACGCCATCGACTATGCGGCGGAGGGCGGCCCGCGCGTCGAACTGCGCCCGCAGCAGCTTTTCGGGCTGGCCGAACATCCTTGCGTCGGGAGCGCGCGAATCCCCTTGGTCCTCAGCCTGACGTCACCCGCCGGACGACCGATACAGACGACGCGGGACCTGCCCGGATTCTGGGCCGGCAACTGGGCGTCGGTGGCCAAGGAGATGCGGGGCCGCTATCCCCGCCACCCCTGGCCCGACGATCCGGCAAAGGCATCGCCGACCTTGCGGACCAAGAATGCCGAGGCGCGTCTTTCCGGCAAGACTTGACGGGACTCGGCAGTTTGATGCAACGCAGCGAAAGACGAACCGGAGAATGATCGTGGCCGCCCGTATCTATCAGATCCAGAAGAACGCCATGCAGTCCGGCAAGGCGCTGACGCACAAATGGGTGCTGGAATATGCGCCCGCCGAAGCGAAGCAGCCCGATCCGCTGACCGGCTGGGCCGGCTCCGGCGACACGAAGCAGCAGCTGCGCCTGACCTTCCCCAGCGTCGAGGCCGCCAAGGCCTATGCGGAGAAGGAAGGCGTCGCCTACACCGTCACGGTTACCGCGCCCAAGACATTGAAGTTGCAGGCCTACGCCGACAATTTTCGGTAAAACGAAGATTTTTGGTCTGAGCTAAAAAATCCGTTCGGGCTGAGCTTGTCGAAGCCCTGTCCTTACTTTCGAAGGCAGTGCAGCCCTTCGACAAGCTCAGGGCGAACGGTTGTGAGTTTGTCTGAATAACTTAACCCAACATCCCTACGCCCAGCATAAGCAGCATCTTGACGTCGATCGCATAGCCCTCGCGCCGCTTCTCCGAAAGGAAAGCGGGCAGGGCGTCCAGCGCGACCCGATGCACGACGATATCCTCGCCATCCACCCCGCCGCCTTCGCCGATCTTCGTCAGCCCCAAAGCCCGGAACAGCGTGAAACTCTCGGAAACCATCCCCGGCGAGCTATAATATTCGCCCAGATTCTCCATTGTCTCCGCGCTGTACCCGGTTTCCTCTTCCAACTCGCGCAGGGCGGCGATCGAGGCGTCCTCGTCCTCGCCATAATCCCCCACGAGACCTGCAGGCAATTCGATGCAGCGCTTGGCGAGCGGCACGCGGAACTGGTCTACCAGGATGACGAACCGGCCCGCGTCCGTTTCCTCGACGGCCAGGATCACCGCCGCCTTGATGCCCCGGCTGCGGCCGACATATTCCCACTTCCCGCGCTGCTTGGCGGCGATGAACTTCCCCTGCCACTTCACCTCTTCGGGCAGGGTCATTTCCGCTTCGCTCATAATTCTATCAACCTGTCGGGGAGTTCGTTGCGATCGTCCGCGCTGCGCGGGAAATGTTGGGCGAGCACCTGGCCAACGCCGGTCACGGCCTGCGCCATGCCGCTGCCCGCGCGCCCGGCGCGGACCTCAGCGATCAACGCGGCCATGATGTCGCCCCATGTTTCGGGCGTCACCTTCGCCGTAATCGCCGCGTCGGCGACAATCTCCGCCCGATGCTCGTCGAGCGAGAGATAGATGAGGACGCCGGTGCTGCCCCGCGTCCGCCCCTCTGCCGATGCGCGGAACAGGGTGATCGCCCGCCGCCGCACGCGCCGCGCTTTGGTCGATTTCGGCGTCAGCGCCATCCGCAGCGGCATCCACGCCAGCAGGTAGCGGACGAACAGGAACTTGATGATGAGCGCGCACAGCAGCACCGTCAGGAAGGCGCGGTCACTCAGCTCATGCTCCCATCCGCCCATGACGCGCAGGATCAGCGCCCTGTAGAAGTCCGGGAAGGCGGCATAAACCGACAGGGCCAGGAACACCGTGCCGATCGCCCAGTGCAGCCCGGCGTCATGATAGGCGTCCGACCGCCGCGACACGATCGTGACGATCTCGCCATCGGTCGACAGCTCTGCCTGCGCGACCGCCGCCGTCACCAGGTCATGATCGGCTTCGCTCAAGGTTATGCGTGGCGCTACCATCCCCCGGATGCTCCGCCGCCGCCGCCGCTTCCGCCACCGCCGAAACCGCCGCCGCCTCCGCCCCAGTCGCTGCCGCCGCCACCCCAGCCGGACGATCCGCCTCCGCCCCAGCCGCCGCCGATGCCCGGACCCCAGATGATGACCGGGCCGGCCCCGCTGCGATGCCTGCGCCCGCCACGCCCGCCGAATATCATCGGCAGGACGAAGAACAGGATGACCACGATCCAGAAGATGAGCATCACTGAGCTGCCATCGTCAGCGCTGGCGCGCTGTTCCTGCGCCGCCTGCTTGGCCAGCGCCTCGGCCTCGTCCGGCGGCAGGGCGATGATCCTGCTGATCTGGTCGACTCCGGCATTGATCCCGCCAGGGAAATCCCCGGCCTTAAAACGGGGCGTGATGTCGTTGCGGATGACACGGGAAGAGAGGGCGTCCGTCAGGAACCCTTCCAAGCCATAGCCCACCTCGATCCGGACTTTCCGGTCGTTGGGCGCGATGATCAGCAACGCGCCGTCATTCTTCTCTTTCGATCCGATGGCCCAGGCGCGCAGCAGGCGCGTGCCATAGTCGGCTATTTCATACCCCTGAAGATCGGGGACGGTGGCGACGACGAGCGAGCGCCCGCTGGTCTGCTTCTGCGCGATCAGTTTTTGCGAGAGCGCCTGTTTCTGCTCAGGGCTCAACAGGCCCGCAGCGTCGATAACCCCGCTGTCGTCATATTTGGGAAATGTCTGCGCACCCGCGAGCGGCGTCCAGATGAGCGCCGCCAGCGCGAGAAGCGCATGCAGGAGGGTTTTCACAGGTTTCGCCTCAGGCGCCGAAGTCCACCTTCGGCGCTTCTTCCGCACCCGCCGACGTGGCCTTGTACGGCGTCATCGGCTTGGCGCCATGGATCAGCTTCGCACCGATCGCATCGGGGAAGGTGCGGATGCGGACATTATAGGCGCGCACCGCTTCATTATAGTCGCGGATGGCGACGGCGATCCGGTTTTCCGTGCCCTCCAGTTGCGACTGCAACTCCAGGAAATTCTGGTTCGACTTCAACTCGGGATAGGCTTCCGCCGTGGCGATCAGGCGACCCAGGGACTGGCTGAGCGCCGCCTGCGCCTGCTGGAACTGCTCCACCTTGGCAGGGTCGGACAGATCAGTCGCGCTTACCTGGATCGACGTTGCCTTCGATCGCGCCTCGGTCACCCGGACAAGCGTGTCCTGCTCCTGCTTGGCCGCGCCCTTCACCGTGGCGACCAGATTGCCGACCAGGTCCGACCGGCGCTGATATTGCACCTGTACGTCCGCCCATTTGGCCTTTGCCTCTTCCTCTGCAGTCGGCACGCTGTTGATACCGCATGCACTGAGCGAGAGAGCCGCCATTGCGACGAGGATTGCGGGGGCAAAGCGGCGAAGGAAACCGCCGGAACGATTGGCTTGGGTCATGGTCGAGAGATCCTCCCATAAGGCGCGGCGCGCCTTGCGTTGCGCATTGAATAGGGATTAGCTGACCCCGCCGCAACTGGACATCGCGTGGTTAACATTCCAAGATGGCCGCTCAACAACAGGAGCCGGTCATGGGAATCGTGTCGGAATTCAAGACTTTCATCGCGCGCGGCAACGTGATTGACCTGGCCGTCGGCGTCATCATCGGCGGCGCTTTCGGGACGATCACCAAGTCGCTGACCGACGATATCATCATGCCGATCGTCGGCGCGCTGTTCGGCGGCGTCGATTTTTCGCGCTTCTTCATACGCCTTGGCGCTGTACCGGCGACGTTCAAGGGCGATCCGTCCAGCTATGCCGACCTCAAGGCGGCGGGCGTCGCCATGTTCGGCTGGGGCGCATTCCTGACGGCGGTCGTGAATTTCGTCATCCTGGCTTTCATCATTTTCCTGCTGATCAAGATGATCAACAAGGCCATGCCGCCCGAGGAAGCTGCGCCCGCCGCCACGCCGGAGGATGTCATCCTCCTCCGGGAAATCCGGGATTCGCTTAAGAAATAGGTAACGCTTGCGATGAACCGTGCGGGCAGGGGGAACCATCCGCCCGCCCGCCGGTTGTTCGGCGTCAAGTGGCGAAGGGGATCGAGAGACTTTCGCGCCGCTTGTGCAGATCGTCAGCCCTTCCGGGCGCAACAGGAGAATAAGCCGTGAAGATCGCCATCAGGACCACCGCAATGATGCTTGGGCTTTCGAGCCTCGCCGTGCTTGCCGCGTGCGGCTCCAAGCAGGAGACCGCTGTCGAGAACGCCTATGACAACCAGGCGGCCATCATCGACAACCAGGCCGACAATGTGGAGGATATGGCGGACAACATGACCGGCAACGCCGCCGATGCTGCCGAGAACACCGCAGATGCGCTGGAAGATAAGGCTGACGCTGTGCGCGCCGCCGGCGAGAAGGCAGGCGACGCCGTCGAAAACAAGACGTCGCACTGATCCGGCTGGGTCGCAATCGGCCCGCTGACTGAAATTAAAGAAGGCCTCGCCATCCTATGGCGGGGCCTTTTTCGCGTCGGCTTTCCCTGCACGATGCTTTTCCTGTCGCCGGTCACTTTTCATTCAGGCGCGATGACCTATATAGGGAGGTGCCGGAGCAATCCGGCTATGGTGATAAAGTGTGCCGTATAATAGACGCAGCGGACGCGGGGGCAGTACCCGCCGGCTCCACCAAAAACCCTGAGAGATCAGGGTCTCTGACGGGGCCGAACCAGGATCGACGTGTGTTCAAAGGCGGTATTTTTGCCCGGCCCGAGTAAGCCGTGAAACTGTTCAAAACCTACAAGTGCCAACGATAACGAGGCTCTTGCTCTGGCTGCGTAATTGATGGGCTCACGCCCTGACATTACACAAATAGAACGCGGTTGGACCAACCGGGCAACAGAATGGATTCCAGCGGTACGGGGAGCACCGGGCAACAGAAGCTCCCCACTTCCTTCATGACTAGTCGGTTCTTCAGCGAAATCTGTGACGCCTCCGCGCGCAGAAAGCGGGATGTTGCGCTGTTTTCATGCAACGAAGCGGGGACGAATCACCCGCTTGTATGACCTGTTATTTGTGTTACAGTTTCATGACATATTGTCTTATATCACTCAACACGTTGAAAATAAACAAAACTTAGTTTTGTTACATGGGCCGGCTTCATCTTGCCGTCATGTCATTAAAGTGAAATACTTCTGGCTATAGTAAGAAGTTTTTTTCGTTGGAGGGTGACATGGTTCGTGGTCTTTCCGCATCTTTGGGACTGCTGCTTTTGGCAGGGGTTTCCGCGTCTCCCGCATTGGCCGGCGGTCCGAGCGAAGTCGGGTATCGACAGGGCGCTCTGGGCGTGTCCGCTATCAGCACGGCGGATTATCGCACTGCCGAAACGCAACTTAACCGCATGGATGGCGTGACGGCGAGCGATCCGTTGCGCCTCATCAATCTCGGTAATGTCTATGCGGGAACTGGCCGACTGTTCGACGCCGAAAAGGCCTATGTCGCCGCGCTCAGTTCGGAATCGGTGGATGTTCTGACGGCGGATGGCACGGAAACGAACACGCACGCGGTCGCGCGCAAGGCGCTGGCTCGAGTGCGATCGATGACAGCTGCGCGCTGAACTCATCTAAAAAATGGTGGAAAAGAGGCGGTTTCGGTCGCCTCTTTTTTGCGCCCGCTCCCTGAGTCATCAAACCGTCACGTATGACGCAAAACAGTAATATTTCTGTCACTCCAAAGACGCACAAACACAATCTGATTGTCACGCCCCCCCTCTAGTGGCCCGTCCCAGGGGAAACGGGGGGCAGCGATTGATTCGCCTCTCTTGCTCCGATCATTGTTCACAAGCCGGCACAGCCGGAGCGGAGAAGACATGGCCAATTATTCGCGCACTTCCAAGATGTTGCTTGCCAGCTGCGGCTGCGCGGCGCTCGCCGCTTGCGGTGCTGACGACATCGCATCGCCCGGCACCGGCGGCGATGTCATCATCAATCCTTCGCCGACCCCCACGCCAACCCCGACCCCAACGCCGACGCCCACCGCGACGGTAACGGCTGCAGCAGGCTGCCCCACGATCGCCGACCCCCAGGGTCTGGCCGATGAAGGCACGATCAGCGGCCCGACCGGCAGCTGGCGCGTTTGCACCCTGCCTTCGAACATTGCCAAGAGCATCACTCTGCCTAAGGTCACCGGGCTGGTTTACCAGATGAAGGGCCGCGTGGACGTAGGCTGTGACGGCGGCTTCTCGGTCCCCACGACCGGCGCGCCAATCACCAGCTCGACCGTAGGCTGCACCGCGGCCAAGGGCTTCGCAGTTAACGGCAGCGGCCAGCTGACCGCTGACACCAACGTCACCCTCACGATCGAAGCGGGCGTCATCCTCTTTGGTGGCACCGGCACGTCCTGGCTCGCGGTCAACCGCGGTAACAAGATCAACGCGACCGGCACTGCCGCCAAGCCGATCATCTTCACCAGCCGCGACAATATCCTCGGCCTCAGCACGGACGCTTCCATCGGACAGTGGGGCGGCGTCGTTCTCATGGGTCGCGGTGTCGTCACCGACTGCACCACCGGTTCGATCGCTGGCAACAGCTGCGAGCGTCAGACCGAAGGCGCTGCCGATCCGGCAGTCTTCGGCGGCACCGACGGCACCTATAATGCCGGCACGATGAAGTATGTTCAGATCCGCTACTCGGGTTACGTCCTGGGCGCGAACACGGAACTGCAGGCGCTGACCACCGAAGGCATCGGCAGCGGCACCACGCTGGATTACATTCAGAGCTTCAACAGCTCGGACGACGGCGCAGAGTTCTTCGGCGGCACGGTGCGGATGAAGCACTATATCGCGACGGGCGCTGACGATGACAGCCTCGACGCCGATACCGGCATCAACGGCCGCTTCCAGTATGTTCTGAGCATCCAGCGTCCGGGTGCGGGTGACGCGCTGTTCGAAATCGACAGCAACGGTTTCGAGGCGGACATCCCGCGTCAGAACCTGATGGTCGCCAACTTCACCGCGATCCAGAGCCAGGTCAGCAGCAACAACGAATCCAGCGATCAGGCCGCCGGCCTGTTCCGCGGTAACTCGGATACGACGCTGATCAACGGCATCTTCGCCACGCCGAACAATGAGTGCATTCGTCTGAACGGTTCGGGCACCACGCCTGCCACGCTGACCGCCCGCTCGGTAGTTCTGCAGTGCAACGCAACCAAGTATATCGGCACGGGTTCGATCACCGCTGCTCAGGTTGCCACTGCATTCGGCACCGGCGCGAACAACAACAATGACGCGTTCACGCCGTCGCTGACCAGCATCTTCATCAATGGTGCGACGGAAACCGCCGTTGTCGCCACGGACGCCAAGACGCTTGACGCCTTCTTCGACACCACCACCTACATCGGTGCGGTCAAGGATGCGGCTGACGCCTGGTATAAGGGCTGGACCTGCAACTCGAGCTACGCGCCGTTCGACACGACGACCGACGCGAACCGCGCCTGCACCTCGCTGCCGATCACGTAAGTTCGGCACTGACCTCTACGGGGCGGGACGCGGCTTCACGGCTGGGTCCCGCCCCCAATTGTACCATGATCAAATCTAGGGGATCTTCGATGGCGACGCCGCTCAAGCTTGCGGGCATGCTGCTCCTTTCTACTGCGCTGGTCTCTCCAGCTGTCTATGCGCAGGATACCGCTGCACCCGCCGCCGATCAGCCATCGGGCGATCCTGCGGCTGCTGCCGGTACATCGGCATCCGAAGCAGGCCAGGACGCTCCGGACATCTCCATCCCCGGCGCCGACATCATCGTCACGGGTCGCCGCAACGACAATATCCAGAAGATCGCACCGGCCGTCGTCTCGGTCCTGTCGTCTGCCGACATCGCGCGGACGGGCGAAGGCAATATCGCCGGCGCACTCGGCCGCGTCACGGGCCTTAGCGTCGTGGGCAGCGGTTTCGTTTATGTGCGTGGCCTGGGTGACCGTTACTCGCTGGCGTTGCTGAACGGATCGCCACTGCCGAGCCCCGAGCCGCTCAAGCGCGTTGTGCCGCTGGACCTTTTCCCGACCAACATCGTGTCCTCGTCGCTGGTGCAGAAGAGCTATTCGGTCAATTATCCCGGTGAGTTTGGTGGCGGTGTCATCAACCTGACGACCAGCGCTGTGCCGGCCAAGAGCTTCCTGACCTTCAGCGGCGGCATCGGCGCTAACACCGAAAGCACGTTCCAGATCGGCTACACCTATTATGGTAGCAAGACCGACTGGACGGGTTTCGACAATGGGTCGCGTGATACCCCGCCTGCGCTTGCCGCCTTTTTCAAGAGTGGCGACCGGATCAGCTCGGGCACCGTCGACACCAGCGCCATAGCCGGTCAGCTCGTTCGCTTCAGCAACGGCACCGTTCAGCGCATTCACGATATCGAACCCAATTTTACGGGGAATATCTCCGGCGGCACGTCGTTCGATCTGGGTGGAGCGACGCTCGGCCTGATCGCGACCGCAGGGTACAGCAACAAGTGGGTGACGCGTGACCAGACGCAGCAGAATTCGCTGACGCCGGATCTCTCGACGCTGGAAAACGACTTCCAGCGCGTGACCACTGACAATCGCATCGTCGCCAACGGCCTGCTTGGTCTGGGTCTGGAATTCGGCGGCAACAAGCTGCGTTGGACCAACCTCTATATCCGGGACACCTTGAAGCATACGCGGCTCGGCATCGGCCGGCGTCAGCAGACGACTGTCGATTATATGCAGCAGGACACCGCCTGGTATGAGCGCCAGCTGATCGACACCCAGTTCGTCGGCGAGTTCAAGCTAACCCCGGAATTCAGCCTCGATGTACGCGGCGGCTATGCCAATTCGCAGCGTGAGGCTCCGGACGAGCTGTCGCTGGAATATGTCCGCACCAATTCCTCGGCTGATCCTTTCGGCAATCTCTTCGTCAACCGACTCAACAACGGCAATGGTGGCGATGCGGCCATAAGCTTCTCTGACCTCAATGAAGATCTTTGGTCAGGCGGCATCGACGCCACATATCGTCCGCTGGACGACCTGTCGGTGACGGCGGGCTATGCCTATCTTAACACCAAGCGCACAAGTTCGCGTCGCGACTTCCAGTTTACTGCGCCCAGCGATTTTCCTGCTGGCGTCGCTGTGCTGCGGCCGGACCAGCTGCTCGCGCCTAACATCATCGATTTTTATAACATCGCGCTGATTGAGACCAACGAAGGCAACCCGACCTTCCGCGCGACGCTGAAGAACCACGCTGGCTATGGCAAGTTCAACTGGCAAGTGACGCCAGAGATCAGCGTCGACGCCGGTGTGCGTTACGAAACGGCCAAGGAAGTCGTGTCGCCGCTCCAGGTGTTCACGACGCCCGGCGCCAGCACCGCCTCCACCAGCCTGAACAACAATTACTGGCTGCCGGCGGCAACGATCACCTGGCAGGTCGAGCCTGACATGCAGGTGCGCGTCAACGCGTCCAAGACCATCGCCCGGCCGCAGTTCCGCGAGTTGATCTATCAGTTCTATTTCGATCCGGACTCGAACCGCCGCTATCAGGGCAACCCCAATCTGCAGGACAGCAAGCTGTTCAACGCGGAGGCCCGCTATGAGTGGTACTTCGCCCGCGATCAGCGCTTTTCCGCATCGGTCTTCTACAAGAAGATCGACAAGCCGATCGAAACCTTCATCTCCGGCGGCGAATTTATCACCAGCTTCGCCAACGCGCCCAAGGCGAACCTTTACGGCGCCGAGGTCGAGGTGCAGAAATATTTCGACCTGTCCGGCGTCGCATCGGGTGACTTCTTCGCCAGCCGCCGCCTGGTCACGATTGCCAACTACACCTACACCAAGTCCAAGCTGAAAGTCGGCCCCAACGACACGGTATCGGTGTTCGGCTCGTCCTCGACCAGCGCCAGCGACTTCTTCCGGGACGGCGCATCGCTCACCGGCCAGTCGGACCATCTGATAAACCTGCAGCTCGGTGTCGAGGATCAGGACAAGCTTTCGCAGCAGACCCTGATCCTGTCCTACGCCAGCAAGCGCGTCACCAGCCGCGGCCTTGCCAATCAGGACCAACCCGACGTTTACGAATATCCCGGCATCAACCTGGACTTCGTGGCGCGTCAGGGCGTGCTGATCGCCGGTCGCCAGATCGACGCGAAGTTCGAAGCGCGCAACATTCTGGGCAACAAATATAAGGAAACCCAGTCGAACGGCACGAACACCGTCATCTACAACCGCTATCGGTACGGGACGACGCTGAACTTCTCGCTGTCGACGACCTTCTAATCAGACCGATCATGCAAATGGAAAGGGCGCCCTCGCGGCGCCCTTTTTGTTATCGCGCGTCCCTCACCCCCAGGGCCGCTCCCGATACCATTTGGTGATGATATATTTCGCGCCCGCGCGCACCTTCATCCCATGATGAATGGAGGCCGGATTGGGCGCGCCGTTCGGCAGCCGGTTATTCCACGCCAGCAGCTTGCCCGTCTCCGGCTGGATGATCTTGTTGACCTTGGTGAAACGGGTCGCGCCGCCCGCGCCGGGGGCGTTGAGATAGATCATGAAGGTCCAGGTCCGGTTGCCCGCGACCGAGCAATAGCGCGCAAAATCTTCACCCAGGGGATCGAAATAGTCGGTATGCGCCTTGAACTCCTGCCCCGGCGCATAGCGCTGCCCTTGTATAGGCTCGCCATGGACAGGATCGATCCCGGCATAGGCGGAAATCTTTGTGTCGATCGCCGCCACGAAGGGATCGGTGCGGCTCAGGTCGCAGGTCTCGCTGGTCCTGAAATAGCCGTCGCCATTGGCGTCTGCGATCGTCGAGGGCCGCCGGTCGGCCTCTATCCGTGCGATCAGGCCCGCACATTCCTCGGCGCTTAGGAAATCCTTCTGGATGAACAGCGTCAGGTCGCGATTGGGGAATCGCTGTACGCCCCTGTGCGTGGACAGGCGGGCAGGGTCGGCGTCAGTCGGGAGGGCATTTTCCATGCTCTGCGGCCTAGCGCCGACCGGCCGTTTTGCAAATATGGTAAACCGACGCTTGCGCGATGCAATAAATTGGTCACAAAAGGGTCATGCGAGCGTAAGATGGCGTGCCTACGCCCCGCCATGGAAATGCGCCCTAAAACGGGGCGTATCGATCGGGACATATCCAGATAATGCCCATGCCGACATTCGACAGGCTGCGCGGACAGGGGAGCAGGGCGCTTGCGTCCGGCCGCTGGCTGTCGCTCGTCGAATGGCTGCTGCTGGCGCTGCTTGCGATCCAGCTTGCCCGGCTGGCCTGGGCGATCCTGACCCCGGTGGGCAGCTTCGGCGACTGGCGCGGGCGGCAGGCCGTCATCCCTGCACCCGCCGCGCGGCAGGCCCTGTTCGCCACCTTTGATCCCTTCTACCGCACCACCGGCGGCGCGCAGCCAAGCTCCGTCGTCACCTCTCTGGCGCTGACCCTCTACGGCACCCGCGTGAATGAAGGCACTGGCATCGGCTCGGCGATCATCGAAACGCCCGATGGCGTTCAGAACAGCTTCGCCGTGGGTGACGAGATCATGCCCGGCGTCCTGTTGAAGGATGTGGCGTTCGACCATGTCGTGATCGACAGGAGCGGCGCGTCGGAAACCATCTACCTCGACCAGTCCGTCGCCGCGCCCGTCGCCGACCCCGCTGCGCCGGATGCCCAAAACCCGGCGAACCCGCAGTCGTCCGCACCGCCGATCCAGCAGGGCGGTGGCCGACCGCAGCCCGCGGACGTAACGCCGCCCGCCGCATCCCAAGGACAGCCCCCGCGTCGCGATCCCGGCATCGGCGCGATCAAGTCCGACATCGGCTTTACGCCCCGGACGCAGGGCGGAAAGGTCACCGGCCTCGTCCTCTCGAAAAGGGGACCGGCATTTCACTCGGCCGGGTTCCAACCCGGCGACATCATATCGCAGGTGAACGGCAGGCCGATTTCCTCCGCCGCCGATCCCCAGGCGCTCCAGGCGCAGCTTGTCCCTGGCGCCCGTATCTCCCTCTCCGTTGAGCGCGGCGCGTCCGTCGTGCCCATCGCTCTCATTCCCCAAGGCCAATGAAAAACAAAAACCTCCTTCACGCGGGCGCTGCCGTTGCCCTGATCCTTGCGACGCCCTTTGCGCCGCAGGCCGCCTTTGCACAGCAGACGCTCAACGTGCGTGACGCCGATATCCGGGCCTTCATCCAGGATGCCGCGCGCGTAACCGGCCGCACCTTCATCATCGACAACCGGGTGCAGGGAAAGGTGTCGGTCGTCACTGACCGGCCGCTGTCCAAATCCGAATATTTTGAGATTGTCCTGTCCACCCTGCGCGCCAACGGCCTGATCGCCGTGCCAGCGCCCGGTGGCGCGTATCGCATCCAGCCCGCCGACGGCGCGGCCGGTCAGCCGAGCGCCGTGGGCGCTGGCGCGACCCGCAACCAGTTCGTGACGGAGGTCTTCCGCCTGCGCTCCATCGACGCTGCCTCGGCGCTTGAAACGCTGCGCCCGCTGGTCAGCAAGGATGGATCGGTCACCGCCAACCGGGCCGGCAACAGCATCGTCGTCGCCGATTATGCCGACAATATCGCGCGCATCCGTCAGGTCATCGCACGCGTCGATCGCGACTCTTCTTCGACGCAGATCGTCAACCTGCGCAACGCCGGCGCGCGCGAAATCGCCCAGTCGCTCCAGGCGCTCGTCGGCGGCGGCGCGGGGGAGGCAGGCAGTTCGTCGGCCAGCGCCACGGTCGTCCCGATCGACAGCAGCAACAGCGTGGCCATTCGCGGCGACGCCGCAACCGTCGTCCGCCTGATGGCCGTCGCCCGCGATCTCGACAAGCAGGCGGCGAGTGGCACGGAAATCCGCGTCTACTGGCTTGAACATGCCGACGCGGAGAAGCTGCTTCCCGTCCTTCAGCAATTGGTCGGCCAGACGCCCACGGTCTCGTCGTCCAGCTCCAACGACAGCTCCTCCTTCATCTCCTCGTCACAGCGCTCCGGCCTCAGCGGCATGAACGGCAATATGGCGAACAGCGCGCCCGCGCCGTCTGCCGCGCCGGTCGCCGCCGGTGTCATTGCTTCTGCAGCGGCAGGGTCCGGCAACGGCATCTCCACGCGTGGCCCGGCGATCGTGACTCGCTATGAAGGCGCCAACGCGATCATCGTCGCCGCCAACAGCGACGTGCAGCGGATGCTGGGCGAGACCGTGCGTCAGCTCGACACCCGGCGCGAGCAGGTGTTGGTCGAGGCCATCATCGTCGAAATCGGCGACGCCGCCGCCAAGAATCTGGGCGTCCAGTTCCTGCTGGGCAGCACCAAGACCGGCTTTGCCGCCACCAACTATTCCAACGCCACGCCCAACCTCCTGACCTTGGCCGGCGCCTATGGCGCGACGAAGCTCGGCAACCAGACTACGACCGTGGTCGCCGCCGACGGTACGACCACGACGACGACGGTTCCGCAGAGCGGCGACCTCGCCACCACTTTGCAACAGGCGGCCGTCAATTCCCTGACCGCCGCGACCGGCGGCATTGCGGGTCTTGGCGGGCAGATCGGCAAGAACGGCATTTTCGGCGCGATCATCAACGCCGTGAAGTCGGACACCGGCTCCAACCTGCTCTCCACGCCATCGGTCATGACGCTGGACAATCAGAAGGCGTCGATCCTTGTGGGGCAGGAGGTTCCGGTCACGACCGGCGAAGCGCTCAGCCAGAATTTCGACAACCAGTTCCGCACTGTCCAGCGCCAGAATGTCGGCATCCAGCTCGACGTGAAGCCGCAGATCAACACGGGCGGCGCGATCAAGCTGTTCCTGCGGCAGGAGGTGTCGAGCATCGCCGGTCCAGTCTCCACCAACAGCAGCGACCTCATCATCAACAAGCGTGAGATCGAAACCACCGTCACCGTCGACGATGGCGAGATCATCGCGCTCGGCGGCCTGCTCGACGACAATGAACGCAAGACGATCCAGCGCATCCCGCTGCTCAGCGACATTCCCGGCATCGGCGAACTCTTCAAGTCGCGCAGCAAGAGCCGGTCCAAGACCAACCTGATGGTCTTCATCCGCCCGACCATATTGCGCAGCAAGGAAGATGCCCGCGCGCTGACCGCCCAGCGCTATGGCTATATCCAGCACCAGCAGTTGCTCCGCGACCCCGACCGTGAGCCAACCATCGACGAGCTGCTGCGCGAATATATGGGCGCTGAGCCGCCAGTCGCCGCGCCGCCCGCCGCAAATGCGCCCGCACCGGCGGCGACGGCCCCGGCTCCCGCTCCCGCTGCCCGAGGCCAGGTCATCACCCCCCAGGCCCGCGAATCCACGACCGTCGTCCGCCCGGTCGATGTCCCGCCCAGCGAGCAACCGCGATGATCGGGCTCAATCCCCTGCCTCCGTTCGCCCTGAGCTTGTCGAAGGGCTGTCCTTCTCTTGGAAGGGAAGGGCAGGGCTTCGACATTCGAGCGAGCCACGCGTCTCGCTCGAACAGCCCGAACGGATTGGATAACGGCTGTCCCGCTTGTGGGAAGCAGTCATGAAAAAAGGCTCCGAAATCGATCCCGTCGCTACCGACGAATCCGAGGGCGGCTTCGCGATAACCCCGTATATCGCCCCCCGGCTGATCGACATTCCCTATGCCTTCGCGCGCCGGTTCGGTGTCGTTCTCCTTAACGGCACAGACTCCGGGAGGCTCGCCGTCGCCATGCGGGAGGGCGGCGACCCGCGCGTCCTGCTAGAGGTGCGCCGGCATCTGGCCCAGAGCTTCGACATCGAATTTGTCGATGAGGCGCAGTTCGACCGCCATCTGTCCAATCACTACGCCATGGACGGCAGCGCCGCCGCGATGGCCGGCACGCTCGCGGTCGGCGCAGACGAACTGGACATGCTGGCGAGCGACCTGCCCACAGCGGACGATCTGCTCGACAGCGCCGACGATGCGCCCGCCATCCGCCTGATCAACGGCATCATTGCCGAAGCAGCGCGGCAGGGCGTGTCGGACATTCATATCGAACCCTACGAAACCGGTCTCGTCGTGCGGATGCGCATCGACGGCGTGCTGCGCGAAACGCTGCGCATGCCGCCGCATGTCGCGCCCGTCGTCGTCAGCCGCATCAAGGTCATGGCCCGCCTCGACATCGCCGAGCGGCGCGTGCCGCAGGACGGCCGCATCGGCCTGACGCTGGGCGGCAAGCTGCTCGATGTGCGCGTCTCCACGCTGCCCAGCCGGGCGGGCGAGCGCGTCGTGCTGCGTATCCTGGACAAGGAGAATGCCGGCATCTCGCTCGACGTGCTCGGCATGACGGGCGCCGCCGACCGCATTTTCCGTGAGGCGCTGGGCGAACCCAACGGCATCATCCTCGTCACTGGCCCCACCGGGTCGGGCAAGACGACCACGCTCTACGCTGGTTTGCGCCAGCTCAACGACGGCAGCCGCAATATCCTGACGGTCGAGGACCCGGTCGAATATGCGATCGAGGGCGTTGGCCAGACGCAGGTCAATGCGAAGGTCGGTCTGACCTTCGCTGCGGGTCTGCGCGCTATCCTGCGCCAGGACCCCGACGTCGTCATGGTCGGCGAAATCCGCGATCGGGAGACCTCGGAAATCGCCGTCCAGGCTTCGCTCACCGGCCATCTCGTGCTGTCCACCGTCCACACCAATGACGCCGTGGGCGCGATCACCCGCATGCGCGACATGAAGGTGGAGCCGTTCCTGCTCGCCTCCACCCTGCGCGCCGTCATCGCCCAGCGCCTTGTTCGCCGCCTCTGCCAGCATTGCCGCGAACCGCATCAGGCGGACAAGTCGGCAAGCGCGCTGCTCGGCTTCGATCCTGGCACGATCGTCTATCGGGCGAAGGGCTGCGGCGAATGCAACGGAACGGGGTACAAGGGCCGCATCGGCGTGTTCGAGGCGATCCGCGTGGACGACACCATCCGCCGCCTCATCAATGACGGTGGCGACGAATCCCTCATCGCTCGCCACGCTTTCCTCAATGCGCCGAACCTGGGGTCCGCCGCCCGCGCGCTCGTCCGCGACGGACAGACGACGGCGGAGGAGGCGATCCGCATTTCCCGCCGCGATGCAATGGACGTGCCCGAAGAGGCCCTGGGCGATGCCTGACTATGACTATCTCGCCATCGACACCGCCGGCCGCGAACGGCGGGGCAGCGTCAAGGCGGAGAATATCGACGCGGCGAAGGCGCAACTCGACGGCCGCCGCCTGTTCGTGGTCAAGATGGATCAGGGCCAGGAGAAAAGCGCGAAGGGCAGGGCGCTCTTCTCGCTCGGCGGCAAGCGGCTCTCGCCCAAGGAACTGACCCTCTTCACCCGGCAGCTCTCGACGCTCGCGCAGGTCAGCCCGCTCGAGGAATCCCTGCGCACCATCGGCCGCCAGAGCGAGACCGAGCATGTCCGCGCGATCGTCGGCAGCGTCCATGCCGGCGTCATGGAGGGCCGTCGCCTCGCCGAGGCCCTGGGCACCCAGCCGCGCAGCTTCCCGCCGCTCTATCGTGCCATGGTGTCCGCTGGCGAAAGCTCCGGCAGCCTGCCAACGATCATGGAGCGCCTTGCCGAACTCATGGAGCGACAGGCGGTGATCCGGTCCAAGGTGATGACTGCCATTGCCTATCCGTCCGTCCTCGCCGGCTTCGCGGTGTTCGTCGTCGCCGCGCTGATGATCTTCGTCGTGCCCAAGGTCGTGGAGCAGTTCGACACGGTCGGCCAGACCCTGCCGCTCCTCACCCGCATCGTCATGGGCCTGTCCGCCTTCCTCGCCGGCTGGTGGTGGGCGCTGCTGATCCTGTTCGCGCTCGCCGGTTTCGGCGCATGGCGCGCGCTGAAGGTCGAGCGCATCCGCTATCGTTTCGACAGCCTGCTGCTGCGCCTGCCCGTCATCGGCCGCCTGATCCGCGACCTGCACGCCGCCCGCATGGCGCGCACGCTTGCGACGATGATCGCCAGCCGCCTGCCGCTGATGGAGGGGCTGGCGCTCACCGCCAACACCATCAACAACCGCGCCCTGCGCCGCGCGTCGGACCAGATCGTCGAGGCGATCCGGGGCGGCGGCAGCCTCTCCGCCGCGCTCCGCCGCGCCAACGTCTTCCCGCCGCTGCTCGTCTATCTCGCCGCCAGCGGAGAGGCCGCCGGTCGCCTGGACACCATGCTGGAGCGCGCCGCCGAATATCTGGAGCGGGAGTTTGACAGCTTCACCTCCACCGCGCTGGCCATGCTGGAGCCGGCGATCATCATACTGATGGGCGGCATCGTCGCCGTCATCATCTTGTCCATCCTGCTGCCGATCCTGCAGCTTCAAAGCCTTACGGGTGTGTGAAAGAGTGACTATGTCTTGCAATGATCTCGCCCCCCAGTGCTCCTGCGAAAGCAGGAGCCCAGTGTCCGACACGCTGATCCAGGAACCTTGGACTCCTGCGTTCGCAGGAGAACGCTCAAGTGCCGCCGAACACGGCTTCACGCCCGTGAGGCGTCCCGCCGAACACGGCTTCACGCCCGTGAGGCGTCCCGCCGAACACGGCTTCACGCTCGTCGAACTCATGGTCGTCATCGTCATCATCGGCCTGCTGGCCACGATCGTCGCCATCAACGTCATCCCCGCCACGGACACCGCGCGCGTCGAAAAGGCGAAAGCCGACATCTCCACCATTGAGCAGGCGCTGGAGCAATATCGCCTCGACAACATGACCTATCCCGCCGGGACGGACGGTCTGCAGTCGCTGCTGACCCCGCCGCCCTCGCTCGCCATGCCGCAGCGCTACCGTCGTGGCGGCTATATCAAGAAGCTGCCCAAGGACCCCTGGGGCCGCGACTATAATTATGCCGTACCCGGCAGGAAGGGCGCGTTCGACATCTACTCGCTGGGCGCTGACGGCCAGCCGGGCGGGGACGCTGAAAATGCCGATATCTATTCCAGCGAAATCTAGGGCCATCATGTGCTCCTGCGAACGCAGGAGTCCAGAGTTTCGCGCGCCGAGCCAGGCCCCCTGGGTCCCTGCCTTCGCGGGGACGCGCTCAAGTGCCAAAGAGCGCGGCTTTACCCTCCTCGAACTCATGGTCGTCGTCGCCATCATCGGTTTCGTGTCCGCCGCCGTCATCCTCGCCATGCCCGACCCACGCGGGCGGGTGATCGAGGATGCGGACAAGTTCGCCGCCCGTGTCTCGGCCGCCCGCGACAATGCCGTCATCCAGGCGCGGCCCATGGGTGTGTGGGTCTCCGCGTCCGGCTATGGCTTCGAACAGCGCGGCGCTGGCCGGTGGATACCGCTGGAGGATCGCCCCTTTGCCACGACGGAATGGCGGCAGGGCACCGGCGCGCTCGTCGGCGAGAGCGGCCGCGCGCAGATCAGCTTCGACAGCACCGGCCTCCCCACCGAACCCCTGACCGTGCGTCTGGTGCGGGAGGGCGAGCGCGCCTCCGTCAGCATCGACATGTCCGGAAAGGTAATGGTCGGTGGCTGACGGATCGATTGCCCACACGCAGTACTCCTGCGAACGCAGGAGCCCAGGGCCCCAGGCGCGGAGCCCCGAACCCTGGACTCCTGCTTCCGCAGGAGCGCGCTCAAGTATCGATGAGCGCGGCTTCACCCTCCTTGAAATGCTGGTCGCGCTCGCCGTCTTCTCGCTCGCCGCGCTGGCGCTCATCCGCCTGCAGAGCGTCACGATCCGCACCGCAGCCGATCTCGACAGCAAGGCGATGGGTCAGATCGTCGCCCATAATCTGATGGTCGATCTGCAGGGTGATCCCCAGCCGCCATCGACGGGAGACGCCGAGGGAGAGGTCGACAATGGCGGCCGCAAATGGCGCTGGACCCGCGTCGTCGCCCCAACGGAAGACCCGCGCCTGTTGCGCGTCGACCTCGTCGTCAACGGCGATTTCGGCCAATCCCCGGCAGCTCTCACCTTCATGCGGCCCACGCAATGACGCGCGCGGAAGGAAAACCCGACCCGTGCTCCTGCGAACGCAGGAGCCCAGGGTGCCAGACGCTGAGCCAAGAACCCTGGACTCCTGCTTCCACAGGAGAACGCCCAAGGATGAATGAGCGCGGCTTCACCCTCATCGAACTGCTCGTCGCCTTGGTGATCTTCGCTATGCTGGCCGCCGCCGGCGTCATGCTGCTCGGCAACAGCGTCTCGGCGCAGGGCGCCATTCGCGGCCATCTCGACGCGATGGCGGCGATCGAGCGTACCAACGGCGCGCTCACCGCCGACCTCGCCCAGGCCGTCCCGCGCGTCAGCCGCACGGAGAACGGCCTGCTCGCGCCAGCCTTCTTTGCGCAACCGCGCGGCGAGGATGCGCCGGTCATGCAGTTTGTCCGCGCCGGCTGGACCAACATGGACGAATCGCCCCGGCCGACCCTGCAGAAGGTCGAATATTGGGTGCGGCAGGGTCGGCTCGAACGGCGCACCTATCCGCTGCTCGACGGCGCGCAAGGCGCTCAGCCGGCGACGCTCCTCGAAAGGATTGACGGCGCGACGCTGCGCTTCCGTGATGCGCGCGGCGACTGGCTAGACAGCTGGATACCCACCCAGCCGGACCTGCTGCCCCGCGCAGTGGAGATGGTCCTGACCCGCACCGGCGCGCCCGCGCTGACCCTCAAATTCCTGACTGGTCCCGGCCCGATCGAAAAGCTGCAGCCAGATGAGCAACAGGAAGGCGCGCCCGACAATGGCTGAGCGTCCGTCAGGCGAATCCGGCATGGCGCTCTTGACCGTGCTGCTGCTCGTCGCGGTGATGTCCATCATCGCGGCGACCGCGCTTGAGCGCCTGACGCTTGCGACCCGCCTCACCGCCAACGCCAGCGCCCTCGACCAATCGCGCGCTTACGCCGAGGCTGCTGAAAATGTCGCGCGCCTGCGCATCGGCGATCTCGTCGCTGCGCAGCCGGGCCGGGTCACCCTGCAGGGCGGCTGGCTCGGCGCGCCGCAGCCTCTGCCGGTCCCCAGCGGCACGGCGACCGCCCGGGTCACCGATGGCGGCAACTGCTTCAACCTCAACAGCGTCGTCGCGGGCAAGGGCGGCAATGGTCCGGACAAGGACAGCCAGGACGATCTGAAGGTCCGCCCGACCGGCGTTTCGCAGTTTCAGGCGCTGATGCGCCTGCTGGGCATTGACGAGCGGCAGGCGCAGACCGTCGCCGCATCGCTGGCCGACTGGATCGATACCGACACCGTGCCGCAACCCGGCGGCGCGGAGGATGAGACCTACGCCCGTGCCCCCACGCCCTATCGCACCGCCAACCGCTTCATGGTCTCGCCCAGCGAACTGCGCTCGGTGAACGGCGTCACCCCGGCCATCTACCAGACCCTGCGCCCCTGGATTTGCGCGCTGCCGACCAGCGATCTTTCGCCGATCAACGTCAACACGCTTCTGCCCACGCAGGCGCCGTTGTTCGCCATGCTTCTGCCCGGTCAGATTACCGTCGATCAGGCGCGGCAAATGCTGGCGCAGCGCCCTGCCGATGGCTATGGCAACACAGTCACCTTCTGGGGCATTCCCGCGCGTCAGGGGATCAGTCCGGCTGGGGATGTGAATGAGCAGGTAAAGCTTGTGACCCGCTATTTCCGGGTCGAAATACTGGTGAACCTTGGGGGCACGGAAGTGAATGAGACGGCGCTGATCGACGCGCAGCTGCAAAAGCCCGCCCGGCTGGTCAGCCGCGAATGGGGTGAGGGCGCATGACCGCGCGCGAAGGGCTTATCGTCACCCTGCCGGAAACGGCCGAGGGACAGCCGCTGTGGATGCGCGTCGTTGACGGGACGATGGTGCAGGGCGGATCGGGCACGCACTGGCTCGACGCTTGCGGTCTGTCCGCGCTGCCCGACGATTGCAGCGTCATGCTGGTGCCGCCCGCAGGCCTCACCGCGCTCCACTGGATTTCCAACGCGGACATGACCGCGCGTCAGGGCAGGGCCGCCGCCCGCCTCGCCGCCCTGTCTGACAGTATCGATCCGCCCGAGACGCTGCTCGCCGCCGCGAATGAGAATGACGATCCGGCGCGCCCGCATATCGTCGCCGTCGCCGCCCGCGCCGACATGCAACACTGGCTGCTCTGGGCGCAGCATAATGGCCTCGATCCGGATGCCGTCGTTCCCGCAGCCCTGCTGCTTCCCGAGCCAGATCAGGGCTATGTGATGGGCACGGTCGGCGGCTCCAGGCTGCTGCGCGGCAGGGAAGCGGCGCTTCCCGCCGATGCGCCGATCGCGGAGATGCTGGTGGCCGATGCGTCGGTTGCCACGCTGACGGCTGACGCCGTCAATCGCGCCGCCATCGCCATGCTTGCGGAGCCGTCGCTGAACCTGCGTCAGGGCGACTTCGCCAAGCGCGCGCGCCGTCCGCTGGACCGGCAACAGCTTGTGCGCATAGCCGTATGGGTCGGCTTCATCGCGCTTGCCGCCCTGCTGATCTCACTCGTCCAGATCATCCGCTACAACAGCGCCGCCAGTGCGCTGGATTCCGACAGCGTCGCGCTGGCTTCGGCGGTCCTGCCCGGCGCATCCGATCCTGAACGCATAGAGGCCGATCTTGACGCCCGCCTTGCCGAGCGTGGCGCGGGCTCCTACACCTTCACCGGCCCGGTCGCTGGCCTTTTCACGGCGATGCAGCGCGCGGAGAGCGTCAGCCTGACGAAACTCAGCCGCAGCGCCGACGGCATGCTGACCGCCACGCTCGCCAGCGCGCAGGCCGCGGATATCAATACCGTGCTGATCGCCCTGCAGGAAGCAGGCTTCAAGATAACGGCAACCTCCTCGCAAGGCACCGACGGGCGCGTCCTTGCCGACATAACGGTGAAGCCATGATCGCCAATCTCTCCGCCTGGTTCGGCAATCTCAGCAAGCGGGAGCAGGTGCTTGTCGGCGTCATGGCGGCGCTGCTGGCGATCGTCATCCTCTGGCTCGGCATTGCCCGGCCAATCGAATCCGGCCTCGTCAACGCCGTCCAGCGGCAGGGCGAGGCGCTGGACCGCAACGCCGCTGTCCGGATGAAGGTCGCCTCCCTCAAAGCTCTGCCGCGCGGCGCGGGCGCGCGTCCCGGCGCGCCCATCGCCCAGCTTGTCAGCCAGAGCGCGGGGGAGGGCGGTTTCACCCTGGAGCGCACGCAGGAACAGGGGCAGGGCCGCGTGGATATCGCCATCGCCTCGATCAAGCCGAAGGCGTTGTTCACCTGGCTGGCCTCGCTCGAATCGCAGGGCGTCATGGTGGAGACGTTCTCGGCGCAGCCGTCGGGCAGCGCCGGGGCCGTATCTGTGCAGGCCGTGCTGAAGGGGGCAGGGCAATGATGGGTCTTGACCTGTCGCGCCGCGCCCGCCTGGGGCTGATCGCGGTTTTCCTGATCGCGCTGATTGCCCTGTTCCCCATGCGCCTGGCCTTCGGCCTGTTCGGCATGGACCGCTATGGCCTGTCCGCGCGCACCGTGACGGGCAGTCTCTGGTGGGGGCGCATAGGCCAGTTGACGCTCAGCGACGTCTCGCTCGGCACGGTCGATGCCGGGCTCTCGCCGCTCTCCCTCCTCGTCGGCCGCGCGCGCATTGGCGTCAGCCGCAAGAAGGGCGCGCCCGACGATATCGAAGGTGCGCTGACCGCCGGTTTCGGCCGTATCGGCATTGACGACGCCACTGGCAAGCTGTCGCTCGGCGCGGCCGCTGCGCCTCTGCCAGTCGGCTCGGTCGATCTCAGCGATGTGTCGGTCCGCTTCTCCGGCGGCTTGTGCGGCGCGGCTGAGGGGCAGGTGCGCGCGCATCTCTCCACCCAGATCCCGGGCATCAACCTCTCGCAGGGCTTGAGCGGAACCGCCCGCTGCGAGGGGCCGGCCCTGCTGCTTCCGCTTGTCAGCCAGTCCGGCATGGAAAAGATCACCCTGCGCGTCTCGCCCGATGGCCGCTACGCCGCCGAAATGCGCGTGACGACCGCCGATCCGGCATTGCAACAGGCGCTGGGATCGCAGGGCTTCAGGCAATCCGGCGACGCGTCGGTCATGAAGGTCGAAGGCATATTGTGACGCCTTTCGTCTGGCCGCTGCCCATTTGGTCGATATTGGGCGGCGTGCTGGGCGCGATCGTCGGCAGCTTCATCGCAACCTGCATCCTGCGCTGGCCCCAGGGCCGCTCCGCGCTTGGCGGGCGTTCCGCCTGCGACGGCTGCGGCCGGACATTGGGGCCGCTGGAACTTATCCCTCTCCTCAGCGCAACCCTCCAGCGCGGCACATGTCGCGCATGCGGCGCACGAATCGATCCACTCCACTGGCAGGTCGAACTGCTCTGCGCCGCCGCCGGGGCGATTCTCCTGTATCTGATGCCGAACATCGCCGGCCTCGGCTCCTTCGTCCTCGCGCTGTTCCTCATTCCGCTGGCGATCCTGGACTGGCGCCACTTCTGGTTGCCGGACAAGCTGACCCTTCCGCTGGCTTTCCTCGGCCTGACGCTCGGCCAATGGGTGACGGATGTGTCCATGCCTGGCCGCATCATCGGCGCAGCCGTCAGCTATCTCAGTCTCTTAATAATTTCAGTAACTTACAAAACAATTCGCGGCCGCGAGGGCCTCGGCATGGGCGACGCCAAACTCTTGGGGGCGCTCGGCGCCTGGTTCGGCTGGCAGAGCCTGCCCTTCCTCCTCCTCATCGCCAGCCTCCTGGGCCTCCTCGCAGTTGCCGCCGCAACATGCGCACATTTCGCCGTGAACATGACCACCCGCATTCCGCTCGGCACGTTCCTGTGCCTCGCCGCCGCGCCGGCCTGGTTCGTCGTGCGGCTGGTCCTGATCCCTACATGACGATTTTGTAATGAAATGGTCAGCGGCATGACGATCCCGACACAGTAGAGAAGTCCTCGCCGATCTTATGCTCCTTCGACCGGCGCTTACAGGTGGCGGTCGCTGACTCCTCTCAGCGGCCGCCATCTTTGGCTTTGGGGACCATCGATGCAACGCCCGGTATTTTATGACGAGAGCGGCCGGCGCAAGCGGCTGACCTTGCCGCTGGTGTTCGCCCTCATCCTGCTGATCCTTGCGGCGGCGACCGCCTTTGCGATTACTATCGTCGACGTGCCCACGCCCGCCGTGCTCGCCCTCAATATGGAGCGCCCCCGGCCCGAGCCGCTGGCGCAGCAGGTCGGCAGCATCGGCCACGCGATTCGGAAGAGCGCGACCTCGGCCGGCCATACGCTCAAGACTTGGCTCCCCGCCCTCGCCAAGCATCCCGTCCATCCGGTCCGCGTGGGCTTCTATGTGCCATGGGACGACGCCAGCCGCTCCTCGCTGCGGCGGCATATCGGCGATCTCGACTGGGTTGCGCCCTCGCTCCTGTCCGTCACCGGCGCGGCGCATCAGCTGAAGGTCACGCGCGATCCGCAGTTCGACGCCATCGTGCATCACGGCGCCCGCCGTCCGCATGTCCTCCCCGTCGTCCAGAATGTCGTGGATGGCGCATGGGAGGGGGCGAACATGGCCGCTTTGCTCCATACACCCGCTGCCCGCGTCACGCTGCTCGACCGGCTGACTCCGGTCCTCACCGCCATGAAAGCCCGGGGCGTGGTGTTCGACTTTGAAGCCCTGCCTGCATCCGCCCAGCGCGACTATGTCACCTTCCTCGCCCAAGCCGCCACCCGCTTCCATCCCCATGGCTGGATCGTCACCGCCACCGTGCCCGTCGACGATCTGGACTGGAACCTGTCGGCCTATGCCCGGGTCGCCGACCGGCTGTTCATCATGGATTATGACCAGCATTATGTCGGCGATACGCCCGGACCGATCGCCGCCCAGCCCTGGTTCGTCAGCCATCTCCGCAATGCCCTGGCCCAGATTCCTGCGGCCAAGGCGATCATCGCCATCGGCAATTATGGCTATGACTGGACCGATGGCCAGCCCACCGCCGACGCCGTGTCGATCGAGGACGCCTGGCTCACCGCCCATGATTCCGGCGCGCCGATCCGCTTTGACGCGGCCACCGGCAACGCCAGCTTCGACTATGTCGAGGACGGTCGCACGCATCATGTCTGGATGCTGGATGCCGCCAGCGCCTGGAACCAGTTGCGTGCCGCGCGACAGGCCGGGGCAGGGGGCATAGCGCTCTGGCGGTTGGGATCGGAAGACCCCGGCTTCTGGCCCGCGCTGGCGAATCGGTCTGCCGCCATCCCCGCTGACATGAACCGCCTAACCAGCCTCAACACCGTCGATGTCGAGGGCAATGGCGAAATCCTGCATATCGACGATGTGCCGACGACGGGGAGCCGCGCCATGCGCCTCGACCATGGCCTAGTCGTGGACGAGCAATATCGCGCGCTTCCGACCCCCTATGTCATCCGCCGCACCGGCTATCGTCCGGGCCAGATCGCGCTGACCTTTGACGACGGTCCCGATCCGGTCTGGACCCCGCAGATCCTCTCCATCCTGAAGCGCGCGCATGTCCCCGCGACTTTCTTCGTCATCGGTGAGAATGCGATGCCGCACCCCGGCCTGCTGCGCCAGATCATCGCGCAGGGCAGCGAGATCGGCAGCCACAGCTACACCCACCCAAATCTCGCCCAGGTCTCGCCGGAGGGCGCGAAGATTGAGCTGAACTCCACCCAACGCCTGATCGAGGCCTATACCGGCCGCTCGGTCCGCCTGTTCCGCGCGCCCTATTTCGGTGACGCCGAACCCACGACGGCGGACGAAATCGGCCCGGCGCTGGAGGCGCAGAACGCAGGCTATCTGAATGTCGGCCTGCATGTCGATCCGGGCGACTGGACGCGCCCGGGCGCCGAAGCCATCGTCTCGCGCACCATCGCGCAGGTGGAGGCCGGCAATGCCGACCGCTCCGGCCAGATCGTCCTGCTGCACGACAGCGGCGGTGACCGCGCCCAGACCGTCGCCGCGCTCCCCCGCATCATCGCCTCGCTGAAGGCTAAGGGCTATCGCTTCGTCCCCGTGTCGCAGCTTGCGGGCCTCACCCCCGCGCAAGTCATGCCCCCGGTCAAGGGCGCGGACCTTCTCGCCGTGCGCGTCGATGTCGGCATCTTCCTCACCCTCGCGGCCATTTCCGTGGCGCTCAAATGGATGTTCTTCACAGTCATCCTCTTCGGCATGGCGCGCGCTGTGATGCTGGCCCTGCTTGCGCTTGGCAGCCGGATGAAGCGCAACATCATCACCCCACCGCCGATCGAGACGGGCCTGTTCGTTTCCGTCATCATCCCCGCCTTCAACGAGGCAAAGGTAATCGCGGAATCCGTTCGCCGCGTCCTCGAAAGCAAGCATGTCGCGATAGAAGTGATCGTCGTCGATGACGGCTCGACCGATGATACCAGCGCCATCGTCGCGGCCGCCTTCGCCGATGACGACCGGGTCGGCCTTCTGACGCTGACTAACGGAGGCAAGGCCGCTGCGCTCAACGTCGCGCTGCAATATGCCAAGGCCCCGATCATCGTGGCGCTGGATGCCGATACGCAGTTCGAGCCGATGACCATCGCCCGCCTTGCGCGCTGGTTCGCCGATCCGGAGATCGGCGCGGTGGCGGGCAACGCCATGGTCGGCAACCGCGTCAACCTCGTCACCCGCTGGCAGGCGGTCGAATATGTGACGGCGCAGAATCTGGAGCGCCGGGCGCTTGCCCGCTTCGACGCCATCACCGTCGTCCCCGGTGCGGTCGGCGCATGGCGGCGGCAGGCGCTGGACGATGTCGGCGGCTATCCGCTCGACACGCTTGCGGAGGATCAGGACCTCACCATCGCCATTCAGCGTGAAGGCTGGCGGATCGCCTATGATACTGAGGCCGTCGCCTGGACCGAAGCGCCCGAGAGTTTCCGCGCCCTGTCGAAACAGCGTTTCCGCTGGGCCTATGGCACATTGCAATGCCTGTGGAAGCATCGCGGCATCTGGCGTCAGCGCCAGCCGGCTGGACTGTCGTGGGTCGGCCTGCCGCAGGCATGGCTGTTCCAGATCGGCTTTGCGATGGTCTCTCCGATCATCGACTTGGCGCTCGTCCTCAGCATGATCGACACCGCTATGCGTGTGCAGCAGCATGGCTGGGCGCAGACGCAGAGCGACCTGCTGCGCATGGCGCTCTACTGGCTCGCCTTCACCGCTGTCGATGTGGCGTGCGGCTGGGTCGCCTACCGCTTGGAGCCCCGCGCGCCGCGCTATCCCGCCTTGCTGCTGGTCGCTCAACGCTTCATCTACCGTCAGATCATGTACGGCGTCGTCATCCGCGCCGTAGCCACCGCCATCGGCGGGCCCTGGGTCGGCTGGGGCAAGCTGGAACGCACGGGCCGCGTGGCACAGACGCAATCGCCTGACAGGCTGGTGGGGGCTTGAAGGGCGGTCGGGGCTCGGAATAGCGGCCACTATTTGCTGCTATAAACTGCCGTCATCCCGGATTTAATCCGGGATCCATGAGCCTCAAAGATTGTGTGAATTTTCCATAGTCCAGCCAATGGATGCCGGATCAAGTCCCACAACTGTCCGGGATTCACAATTTGAGTAGCAGTTGTGGCGTAAGGGGCCGTTTTGCGGGTGGAGTGGGAGGGGGCTTGGCGCGTCCTGA
>Ga0207641_10000226_pt1 | contig 72539 bp, 75 predicted proteins | sample KBSSwiS62_FD_184306 | JGI IMG/M metagenome (GOLD analysis project Ga0207641, IMG submission 184306) | Switchgrass rhizosphere microbial communities from Kellogg Biological Station, Michigan, USA - KBS Switchgrass S6-2 (SPAdes) (version 2) | ecosystem: Host-associated > Plants > Roots >...
CTGTAAACAAAAGATGGAATTTGCAGCATACAAATAATTTTATTGCGTTAAAATTATTGAGCCCCCCGCGGGCATTGAAAAAATATAGATGAAACCATGAAATGTATCGGAGAATACAGGATGCCAGCTATATCTTTTTACAGGGTCGACTTCCATTGTATTGAAATTGTAGCAGCATCCCGGATGAATGTTCGGACCTCCGCAACTTTTCTTCTTATTTTTGGCAAATGAACATCGCTGGATTTACTATAACAGGATTTGGCTTACTGCTGTTGTCGTTGACTGCCTGCAGCGCATCCGGAAAGCTGACGGTGCAAGATACCCTGCCGGCTGCATCCCATACCCGCACAGACGCATTTATGGAAAATCTGCTGCAATCAGAGCCGCAATATTTTGCGCAAATCCTGCAAAACAGGAAAGCACTTAAAGTACAAATCATTTACACACAAATAAACCGGCAGGCAAACAATGAACCGGTTTTTACGCCATATTATTTTAATATCGATTCTGCCGAATATTTCTATCCTGCCTCTACGGTAAAAATGCCGGTAGCGTTGCTTGCGTTGCAGGCATTGCATGAACTGAGCCTGCCCGGGCTCGGCAAAAACAGTACGCTTATTACGGATGCTGGGTATAGCAGGCAGTCTGCTGTGTACAATGATCCTTCAACAACAGATGGAAGACCAACAGTAGCACAGTATGTAAAAAAAATATTCATGGTAAGCGACAATGATGCATTCAACCGCCTGTATGAATTTATGGGCCAGCAATACATTAATGAGAAACTGCATAAAATGGGTTATGCAGATGCAGAAATATTACACCGCCTGCAAATAAGTATGACGCCGGATGAAAACAGGCATACCAATGCCATTACCTTTTATGACAACGCGGGTAAATTGCTGTACAGACAGCCCATGCAGTTTAATGAGAAAACGTATTCAGTCAGGCACGACTCTGTGGGTACAGGTTATTATAGTAGTGAAGGATTGATTCATCATGCCATGGATTTTTCAGCAAAAAACCGCATTTCATTGCAGGATTTAACAGATGTTTTGCGGAGTGTGTTATTCCCACAGTCTGTAAGTCAGCGGCAACGCTTTAATTTTACCGACGATGATTACAGGTTTGTAAAACAGTATATGTCGCAGTTGCCCACAGAAAGTGACTACCCTCCGTACAGTGCAGATACGGCCGCTTACTGGCCTGCCTATGACAAGTTTTTATTCTATGGTGCTGAAAAAGGACCCCTGCTACCAAACCTGCGTATATTTAATAAAATAGGAGATGCCTATGGCTTCCTGACGGATGTAGCCTGCATAGTTGATTTTGACAGAAAAATAGAATTTATGTTAAGCGCCAGGATCTATTGTAACGCAGACGGTATTTTAAATGATGATGCATACGACTATGAAACGGTGGGAATGCCTTTTATGAAGCAATTGGGCAAACTGATCTACGAATACGAATTAACGAGACCGCGTGCCATACAACCCGATCTAACAGCTTTTAAAATGAAATATGATAAATAAGCAGTACCCTTTATGAAATATTTTGCATTCGTGATACTGATTGCTGTGGTCGTTTTTGTTTCCTGCAAAAAAACCAACAGCACTACCACCAGCGTATTGTTTTATAACGGTACATGGTCTTTGGATGCCATTACTGCTGCATGGAACGGTGGTTCAATTATAGCCAGCCCGCTTGCACAGGGGCAAAGCTCCGTTAAAGCAGATTCAGCGTATATACAGGTGCCGGCCGGCACCAATCTTATTACTGTGAAAGCCGGCTCAACTACCTTGCTCGATAAAAATATTTATTCGATGGCGGCGGCAGGAAGCAGTTTTATTTTTTTTGATACCAGCACGGCAACAGCCCCGGTTCGCATTATGCAATTAACAGACGATCTTAGCCTGCCCGATACAGGCACATTTAAGTACCGTATTATTAACCTGGTGCCCGATACAGGTGTGAAAGCAGATATATGGCTGGTGAATGGTGTAACAGACAGCGTGCGGCTCGACAGCGCCAATACATTTATTGGTTCAACTGCGGAAGCTGCTGCCGTACAAAATTTTGATACAACTACTTACAGGCGGGCAGCCTATACCGTAAAATTCAAAAAAACAGGCACTGAGGAAATATATGCATCAGTGGCCGCTTACCCGTTTGCCGCGCAGGGTATTTACAGTATTATGTTTTCAGGATTGCTTAACGGCACGGGCAGTACTGGTTTTAAATTATCCATACTGCATCATCATATTCCTTAAATACGGTAGATAATAACTCCGGTTATAGTTTCTCTTTTTCTGTTTAACCCTTGTCCTTCAGATTCAATATCGGTAAGCAAACCAATACACCCATGCAATAAAGAAAACCTGCAACGGAACCCTGAACCATAAATAATTTATTCCGCTTCCTTCATAATTGGCCTTCTGGTAATCAACTTTTTTTATAGCGGCGTTAATATTTGCAGGAATAATCAATATGAAAAATACAATTAAAGCGATGGCTGCGGCAGAACGCCATGCTGGTACCAGCAATGCAATTGCGGCAAATATTTCCAATACACCCGTGCCCCGGACAATTTGTTTTTTTAGTGGAAAAAATGACGGCATCATCAGTGTCATGCCTTTTGAAAAAGCAAAATGAGCGATACTTGTAAAAACTAACATGACACTCATGGCTATGTTACCCGCCAGCCGAAAATTCCACCCGCTATTGAAAAGTTTTATTAACAGCAGCGACAATATGAATGTTACAATCAGTACAAATAAAGGTTTCATAACAGCTAAAATACTGCTTTATGGTTTAAGTATTAACGTAGAGGGCGTTTGCGGCAGCCAGATACTCTGGGTCTCAATGGCCTTTCTCCAGCTATCCAGGCTTATCAGCATTAAATCCTGCCCAGCAAGAAAATCTTTGTCAATTTTATTTTCATTGTAGAGTGCTATATGATTGGGTGCAATTTGTTCAATAGAACGAATCGCCTCTTTCATTTCCGGGTTTTGTTTTATAACCCCGGTACTGTCCAGCACAATAACCCTTGCATTGTTGTTGTGTATTAGTTTTTGGGCATAGATAAGCAAAAAGCTGTCGCTGATAGAAAATACCGGTATAAAAATCGTTTCTATTTTTTTCAGGCCTTTGTCTACCAATATGCCAACCGGTACTTTGGCGTTTTTGATGATACTTTTTGTTCTCTCATCAAACAATGAATTTTCAAACAATTTTTCCCTTCCTGTTATGGTGTCGTATAACCTTTCGGGATTGATAATTTTTGTGGTAAAACCCAGGATCTTTCCCAGCAGGGTGCCTTCAAAAACAGACTGCCCAATGCCAATCAGCAACAAATCAAAATGGCCGGAGTTGGCAGTGTGACTGATTTCGGTGTCTATCTGTAAAGAGGGTTTAAACATGGTGGTAACGGGCAGGTGCAACCTTTTTGCTTCTACTTCTACCGGTTCAAAACTTTCCCGCTCATATTCTTCCTGGTTAAACTGGTTCAGTTCATTGCTGGGAGAAAGGTGCATCATGGTAATATTTGTATTGCTGACTGATTTCTTAACTAGCGTATTGGCAAGCTTCAGCAATGAAACACCTTTTTCGGGTGTGCTGAACGATACTAGAATATTATATTTCACTGCATGTTCAATACTATCGGGTATGGTAATGGTTTTTTTACCCGGTAAAAGCCGGTTGATCAGATCCAACGCCGGCCCCGTCATAAAAGTAGTAATCAGTGCCATTAATACCAGCATGGCAAAGATGGCAGGACTAAGTACGCCCAAATCGTAACCGATATTCAGCACTACCAGTTCCATCAATCCCCTGGTATTCATCAGGGCGCCGATTGATAAACTTTCACGCCAGTTTTGTCCCACAAATTTTGCTGCCAGTGCACTGCCTAAAAACTTGCCGGTAACGGCTACCACAATAATTAACCCGCATATTTTCCATAAATAAGGTTCATTCAGCAGCCCTATCTGGGTTCTTAATCCTGTAAATACAAAAAATAGCGGCAGTAAAAGTACCAGCGCCACATCTTCAACTTTTTCTATAAAAATGCTCCTGAAATTTGTATTGGCGGGCATAATTACACCTGCTAAAAAAGCGCCAAACAACGCATGGATGCCAATAACTTCGGTGGCATAAGAAGATAGTAACAGCGTAATAAAGAAAATGGCCACCGCCGGTTTGCTGAACGATTCTTTATTGGAATATTTTTCGCCCAGTTTTTTTAGAAAAGGCTGTACCACTCTCAGCATAATAAATACATAGGCCGCGGCCATGAGGATAGTATAAAAGGCGCTCAATATTGAACCCGCTTTTACCACTGCAATAACTGCTGCCAGCAGGCACCAGGCGGTTATATCATCTGCCGCTGCGCAGGTAATGGCAATGGTACCCAGCCTGGTTTTTGACATCCCTCTTTCCTGTACAATTCTTGCCAGCACAGGAAAGGCGGTAACACTCATAGAGATACCGATAAATAATGAGAAAGAAAGAAATTTTACATTGGCCGGGGCAAATTGTGTGTATATAAAATAGGCGAGCGTAACACCCAGTGCAAAAGGAAAGATCATACTGGCATGACTGATCACAACAGCGTCCCTTGCTTTGTTCCTTAATACCTTTAAATCGAGCTCCATGCCCACTACAAACATGAATAGTATAAGGCCAATCTGGCTAAGAAACTGCAGGTTGCCCAAAGATTTTACCGGAAAAAGAAAAGCAGAAAAACCTGGTAAATACATGCCGGCAAATGAAGGGCCGAGCAAAATACCCGCTATTATTTCGCCGATAACAGAAGGCTGCCCGATTTTTTTGCAGAAAAAGCCAAAAATACGCGCCACCAGGATAATGGTAATAACCTGTAACAACAACAACGCAAGCGGGTGTGTGATATTCTGAAGAAATGTCTCTTTAAACTGGTGCCAGGTAGATGCAGAAATTTGAGGAACAAATTGATTTACCTTGTTACCCTCCAACGACAAACCCTTCTGTAATATTAACCAAATCAATCCTGAAAAACCGGCAATGGTAACTACATAAAAAACAGCGTTCTTATATCTTTTCATACGGCAGTTTTGACAGCAAACTTAGTGATTAATAAAATTTAGACAGGGAGAAGACGGCGTTTAACTGGTTTTATGTAACAAGACAGGTAAATTTTGTAACAAAATCAGGCGGAGGTTTTTTTCAGAAAACTGGTTTTATAAATATCACCCAGCGAAAACCTGATTGGTTTTCCATCTTTAATAACAGAAGTGGTTACTTCATCGTGTGTAAAAAACGCTATAATTTTTACCGCAATAATTTCTTTTTTATTGATTTGGCAAAAATCCTTTTCCGGCAAAACCGATAACAGCTGCGAAAAGGAAACATTTTTCAGCAGTAACTCATCGCCGTTTTCCAATCGCGCCATCTTGTCTCTTTTATCAACAGGAGAAGTCGTAATAAAAAGCAACTGGTCAAAAAACAGCAAAGATTTTCCTTTGTTTGTATTGAGCTGTATAAATTGGTTTTTGGGAGTGGTGGTTTTTATTTTTTCTGCTGCCTTCTGTATGGCTTTCTCCAGGCGTTCTTTTTGAATGGGTTTCCTGATGTAGTCAACAGCGTTGAGGTCAAAAGCCTCTGCAGCATATTCTTTGTATGCCGTGGTAAAAATAACGGGCTTACCGGCTAACTGTTGCGCTACCTGGAGGCCGTTTAGTTGCGGCATTTCAATATCAATGATGGCTAAATCGAAATCAACTTCTTTGCTTTCGTCTATAAATTTCAGGGGGTCATTAAATGCCCTTACCACTTCTACGCCCGCCACCTGTTCGCACATCATTTTCAGGTAGGTAAGCCCCGGCAGTTCATCATCCAGCAGCAAGCATTTTATTTTTGTGTTCAAGCAAATTAATTTTTAAAGACGAAATATACACATCCCCTTCTGAAAACTGGTCCAGTTTGTAATTGTCCCTGTATATAATGTCGAGCCTTTTTTTGAGATTGGGTTTTCCAACACCGCTTTTTTCTTTTTTGAGAGGGGATGCATTGCTTATTTTGTTGGAAACAGTCAATGAAAAACTATCATTTTTCAATTCAAACACAATGGCAATAAAAGCATCTTCGTTCTGCAAATCTGCGTGTTTGAATGCATTTTCAATAAGGTCGGTGGTTATCAGTGGCGCTACCAGTTGCTGTGTATACAACGGATGATTTTCGTCGATCCTGTTTTTTAAACTTAGATTGAAAAGCGGGCTGATTTTAATGCGGTTGATTTCAATAAGGTTCAGCGCAAATTCAATTTCTTCTTTCAATGAAACAAATTTGCGTTCGCTTTCATACAAAATAAAATCAAGCACATTGGAAAGCTTGTCCAGCGCATAATAGGTTTGATAGGCGTGCGACTGAATTGAATTGAGTGTATTTTTAAAAAGATGGGGGTTAAGTTTATACCTGATGGTATCCAGTTCAAACGAATGTATTTTTAATTCCAGTTCGGTATACTTCTTTTCAATAGCGGCTTTTTCTTTTCTTTCTTTTTTCAGCATAAGATATATCATAACAACGGCTGTACAGGCCGATGCTGCCAGCGCAACGGTGATAATTATTCCCAGGGTGCTGTAAAAGAAATCTCCCAATTGTTACTGGTTTATCTGATGTAAAGATAATGAACCGGCGGGCCGGAAATTTGCCTACCTGGACGTGTTCTTAAAATCCTGGTTGCTGAGCGGGGGAATATCCGGAATTTTAATAACATTGAATGCGTGGCTGGTGGCATGGTGGCAATTGTTGCAGGTGGCGGTTAATAACACAAAACTGTTTTTGAAGTCTTGTGGATTTTTTGTGCTGATGGCATTGCTGATGCTGTCGATAGCCGGGTTAATCATGGCAAGTTGTTGTACTTCCGGTCTGTCGGTGCAATAAATCGTTATATCGTCCAGTGCTTCCTTTATTTCGCCCGTTTCAAAATCGGCCAGCGGCCAGTTTTGATTTTGTCCGGCAAACCAAAGCTTGGCATGGTGAACCTGTATAGAGCTCATAAATTCTCCCAGCCCGGGCTTATAGGTATGTGCCAGTTTGTTCTCCAGGGTGTCGATGCGGTTTTGCAATGCCTGGGTTTTGTCTGCAGGATTGTTGCAGGCGCCTGCTGTAATAACACATAAGAAGAGAATTGTTTTTTTCATGTTTCGTGCTGCGACCTCTTACTAAGGTTTATGAAAGTTACTATTTATTAGCGGTAGATTCTTGCAGCCGGGTATTAAGTATTTTATCTCTCCATTTCAAAAAAGGCTTTTCAATTAAAAAATTCATGCAGTATGCGGCGGCTACACAGGCAATAGTACAAATCAGGAACATCCAGACCCCATTTTTTGCTATGTTGAGCTTGTCCGACTGCCCCTGCATAAGATGAATAATTATTTTATGCGTAAGATAAACAGCATAAGAAAGTACAGCCAGCCTTGACGTAATACCCGATTTGAACCTATATAAAAAACAATTTGGACTGATGGCGCCCATTAGCAGGAAGCCATATCCAATGCTTACAAGTGGAAAACCAAATACAGAAGCATTAAACGAATCTTCATTGATGCAAAGAAAATAAGCAACGGTTAAAACAACCAAACTGCCTGCCAGCAGCAGGTTGCCGTAGCCTGTCAGTTTTTCTTTTATCATTGGCCTGAATTGAAACAGGGCTGCAATGCCAACACCGGTAAGCAGTCCGTCCAGCCGCCCATAAGTGGGATAATAGATCCATTTGTACCAGTTTACCCAACTATTTTCTTCATTAAAACGGGCTAAAACAACGTTGTCATAAATATACCATCTTGCAGCCATGCCCAGTACAAACAGCGTTACCAGTAAGGCGATCCCTTTTTTTATTGCTTTGGCATAGACCAGTGCAATAAGTGTAAGTGGTAATAATAAATAAAATTGTTCTTCAATACAAAGCGACCATGCATGGGAGAAAGTACCCTGGGTGCGCAAGTCAAGACCTATGTTTTGAGTAAAACTGAGGTATTTCCAAAGTGGGGCGGGCGCACTCCTTTCCCTGGAGGCCGGAAAGCAAAAATAGATGGCCACTACCAACAGGTAGGCCGGTATAATCCTGAAAAAGCGTTTGATAAAAAATGTTTTGAAGGAGATATTTTTCCCTTTGGCAATTATTGCAAAGAGTTGCGATGAAATTAAGTACCCGCTTAGTACGAAGAAAAGATCCACGCCCGTCCATCCAAATTTACTAATATCGGTTATCCACTCTGGTGAGGGGAAAACATGACCGTAATGATAGATAAAAACAAAGGTGATAGCGAGTGCGCGTAAATGATCTAATCCGTATAGCCTGGTGTGAGTGGTGGTAAGGTTTCCCGAAGTAATTGTCATGCTGTCTTCCGCTTCAAATTTTTTTAGGATAAAAGGTTTTTTATATTGACTACAATATAAATGCTAATGTATACATAAGTTTCAGGAGTCAACAATATTGCGCGCTAATTTATGATCGCATTTCAACACTGTTGTTGGCGTTTTCAAAATAACTGTTCTGAAAATGTTCCTGCGGAACATTTCGTGGGTAGAACTTGAATAAAACGGTTGTTTAGCGTGCTGTAGGCACGCCTGGTGCAAGCGTGCGACGCCAGCCTACCCGAATGGCGGGCCAAAAGGTTTAACAGATAGTCAACTGCCTGGCTCAAAAAAAATCCTGCCTTTAAAGACAGGATTAAATTATTGGAATGAGATTTTAATTTTATGCAACCGCCTGGTTTACCAGTTCCGCTGCTTCACTCAGTACAATGGCCGATTTTACTTTCAGCCCGCTTTCATCAATCAGTTTTTTTGCTTCGGTGGCGTTGGTGCCCTGCAGGCGCACAATGATGGGCACCTTAATATTGCCCATGCTTTTGTAGGCATCGATTACACCCTGTGCTACGCGGTCGCAGCGTACAATGCCACCAAATATATTAATGAGAATGGCTTTTACTTTGGGGTCTTTTAAAATAATGCGGAAACCGGCTTCCACCGTTTGTGCATTGGCGGTACCTCCTACATCAAGGAAGTTGGCGGGCTCACCACCACTTAATTTAATCATGTCCATGGTGGCCATGGCAAGACCTGCCCCGTTTACCATACAGCCTACATTGCCATCCAGCTTCACAAAATTGAGGTTGTATTTGCCTGCTTCTACTTCGGTAGGATCTTCTTCGCTGATATCGCGCAGTGCTTCCAGTTCCGGATGGCGCATCATGGCATTGTCATCCAGGTTCATCTTACAGTCTACCGCTATTATTTTTTCATCGCTGGTTTTAAACAGCGGATTTATTTCAAGCATCGAACAATCCAGTCCAACATAGGCATTGTACAGGTTGGTGACAAATTTCACACAATTCTTTAATGCCTCACCGCTTAATCCCAGGTTAAAAGCAATCTTTCTTGCCTGGAAGGGCTGCAGTGTGCCGCCCGGGTGCACCCATTCTTTGAAAATTTTTTCCGGGGTATCATGCGCCACATCTTCTATGTTCATACCGCCTTCGGTGCTGTACATGATCACGTTTTGCCCCCTTGCCCTGTCCAGCAAAACAGACAAATAAAATTCCTTTACGGGATTGGCACCCGGGTAATACACATCCTGGGCTATTAATACCTTGTTTACCACTTTACCTGCTTCGCCGGTTTGTATGGTAACCAGGGTACCGCCCAATATGCGGGAGGCAATTTGTTTTACATCTTCTGCGTTTTTGCCAACAGCCACCCCACGTTGTTCGGTACCTACAATTTTTCCTTTACCACGGCCACCGGCATGTATCTGCGCTTTTACCACGGCAAAGCTGTTGCCATAGTTTACTTTTAATTGTTTATACGCTTCTTCTGCTGCGCCAGCATTGTCTACCGGAATGCCCTCCTGCACGGGCACATTGTATTTTTTTAAAAGTTCCTTGGCCTGGTATTCATGGAGATTCATACAGTAAATATTTTGTTACGAAGATAGGGGAAAGCGCTTTATCGTAAAAAGCTTCCCTTTTATCGAAAATGGCCCTCTTTATTTAAACCCCGGCAAACCCCGGCAGTCAATAACCCGCCTTGCATACAATGAGCCTTTATAAACCTGTTAAGGACCAGGTCCGGCAACGGAAGAGCTTTTATTTTACCCTGTCAACAAGCTTTTAACCATGAAAAGAACACTTATTAGCTTTTTATTAGTTGCTTTTGTTTCCGGTGTTTTTGCGCAGGACGACACAACAGCCCCCAAGCCAAAAACAATACCGTTGAAATCTTATTTTTCGGCTTCGCTGAGTTACCTGACCAACTCCGTCTACAACGGCCGGCAGGATTCAGTGGCTACCCCTTATATTACACCCATGATTGGTTATTACGACAAATCGGGGTTTTTTATTGATGGGTCCTTGTCTTACCTGGCCCGGTCGGGTAGCAGCCGTATAGATCTGTTTACGATAGAAGCGGGTTACGATTTCTACCTGGGCAATTTTGATGGTGAGATATCGGCCAATAAATCTTTTTACAATAACCAAAGCACCAATGTAAAATCAGAAATTAAGGGAACGGTGCTTGCTTCCGGGGGCTATGATTTTATCTATATTAAACCAACGGTAGAGGCTGGCATTAGTTTTAGCGATACACCCGATTACCTGCTTTCTTTTGGACTGGAGCATACTTTTTACGGTGCGAATGATAAACTACAGATTACACCTGCCGTAAAAGCCAACGGCAGTACACAAAATTATTATGGCTCTTATTACAATAAACGCAGGGTAAAAACAAGGAGAAAAAACCCGGGGGTTACCTATGATGTAACAGCGGAAGTGGAAGACGCTTCGAAATATAAAATGCTCGATTATGAATTCAGCCTTCCCGTTAGTTACAGCGTTAAAAAATTTACATTCAGCCTTATACCAGTGTATGTGTTGCCGGTAAATCCGGCACTTATAACCGTACAGTTGGTACCTTCAAATGGCGGCAACACCATTACAAAAACCTCTGCAGAAATAATCAGCAATGCCTTTTACTGTTCTTTTGGCATTAGTTATAAATTCTGATCAGTAGTACGGGTTACTGGTGCTGGTTTGGTGTAGTGATTCACACAATTACTGTTACATTTGCTACTACCAGAGACAAACAGTTATGGTTGATTTTTTACCGGATATTGACAGGTGCCTGGATGTGTTACAGCGCGGTGGTATTATTTTATATCCAACTGATACAGTCTGGGGGTTGGGTTGCGATGCCACCAATGCAGCCGCGGTAGAAAAAATATTTTCCATCAAGCAACGATCTGAAGCAAAGAGCCTGATTATATTACTGGCAGATGAAAGGGATGTGTTGCAATATGTGGCCGCCCCCGATTTAAGCGTGTTTGACTATCTTGATACGGTTAGCAAACCCACCACTGTTATATATGACGGCATTATAGGCCTGGCAGAAAACCTGCTGGCAGCAGATGGCAGTGCAGGCATCCGCATCGTAAAAGAACCGTTTTGTAAACACCTGATAAAACGTTTTCGCAAACCTATTGTATCTACATCGGCCAATATCAGTGGCCAGGCAACACCTGCCAGCTTTCAGGATATTACAGCTTCTGTAAAAGACGCCGTGGGCTATGTGGTTCGTTACCGGCAGCATGATACCGCTTCTGCAACACCGTCGGCTGTTGTCAGGTGGAATGGAGGCGCAGTGCAGGTGATCAGACCGTGATGAATGTGGAAATGTGATAAATGTGATGAATGTGAAAATGGAAGAGAAGTTGACAGGTTGGAAAATTATTTGTGTATAAAGGATTAAGGGCTTTCCGGCCAAAAGAAATCAGCCATCACCAAATCAGACATCAGCCATCAGGGCTATATTTGCTTCTTGCAAAAATTTCTTGTTATACAAACCGCTTTTATTGGTGATGTGGTGCTGGCTACCGGCATCATTGAAAAACTGCATGCTTATTTTCCGGAGGCGCAGATTGATTTTTTATTGAGAAAGGGCAATGAAGGATTGCTCTCCGGCCACCCTTACCTGCGGGAAGTATTGATATGGGACAAAAAAGAAGGGAAAATAAAAGATCTGCGCCGGTTGCTGCATGTTATCCGGAGCAAAAAATATGATAAGGTAATCAATGTACAGCGGTTTGCCGCCACCGGTATATTAACTGCTTTTTCGCAGGCCAAAGAAAGGATTGGGTTCGATAAAAACCCGCTGAGTTATCTGTTTACCAAAAAAGTGAAACATGTTATCAGTACCAGCAAGCACCCCAGGCACGAGACAGAACGCAACAATGATTTGATAGCCCATTTCACCGATGAGATTGTTTTTAAACCGCGTCTTTATCCTTCTGAGAATGATTATGCATTGGTGCAATCGTATAAACAATCACCCTATATCTGTATTGCGCCCTCTTCTGTATGGTTTACAAAACAATACCCGGCCGCTAAATGGATCAGCTTTATAAATAAATTGCCTTCCCTGTATCATGTCTATTTGCTGGGTGCACCACCCGACAGGGCTTTGTGCGATGAAATAATAAGCGGGGCTACGGGCGGTCCGGTGACTAACCTGTGTGGTAAGCTTAATTTTCTTCAATCGGCCGCATTAATGAAAGATGCCCGCATGAATTATGTAAATGATTCAGCGCCTATGCATTTTGCTTCTTCGGTTAATGCACCTGTAACCGCCGTATATTGTTCCACTGTGCCTTCATTTGGATTTGGGCCGGTAAGCAATGCCAGTTTTATTGTTGAAACAGAAGAGCCGCTGCCCTGCCGGCCCTGTGGTTTACATGGCAGAAAAACCTGCCCCATGGGGCATTTCAAATGTGCTCTAACTATAAAAGACGAACAACTGCTGCAGACCATGTCTGATGTGAGGATGGCTGATGTCTGATGTGAGGGGATCTCTGATGTCTGATGTGAGGATGGCTGATTTCGGAATTTTTGGATTTTGGTTCTTCATTTTCACATTTATCACATTCACCCTATTTCCACATTTCGTATTTCCTATTTTTGCGGTATGGAGATCAATTGCTCAGCGCATGAATTGTTTGTATTTAAAAAAATTGCACATGCTGCTGCCGCATTGCAAATGCCCAGCTATATCATCGGTGGTTTTGTGCGCGATAAACTGATTGGTCGCAGGACAAAGGATGCAGATATTGTTTGTGTGGGCAGCGGTATTGAACTGGCGCACAAAGTGGCATTGCAGTTTAGTCCTGTTCCGCCGGTTGCTTTTTTTAAAACTTTTGGCACCGCGCAGATAAAATTGGATGATTTTGAAATAGAATTTGTAGGTGCGCGCAAAGAGAGTTACAAATACCATAGCCGTAACCCGGATGTCGTGCCCGGCACATTGGAAGACGATCAGAACAGGCGCGATTTTACCATCAACGCGCTTGCCATCAGTCTAAATGAAGAGGACTATGGTAAATTGCTCGATCCCTTCAATGGTATACAGGATCTGGCGCATAAAATTATTCAGACGCCGCTTAATCCCGACCAGACTTTTAGCGACGATCCGTTGCGCATGTTGCGGGCCATCCGTTTTGCAGCACAATTACAGTTCACCATATCCGAAAAAACATGGCTGGGCATTAAACAGAACGTAGAACGCATTAAGATCATTAGCCAGGAACGTATTACTGATGAACTGAATAAAATATTAATGAGCCCCAAACCCTCCATCGGCTTTGATTTGCTTTACCAGAGCGGTTTGTTGCATATTATTTTTCCGCTAATGACCGATCTGGAAGGTGCCGAATATATAGACGGAAAGGGGCACAAAGATAATTTTTACCATACGCTGCAGGTGATAGACAATATCAGCAATAAAACAGGCGATATCTGGTTGAGGTGGGCAGCCCTTTTGCACGATATCGGCAAACCAGCCACGAAAAAATTTGAAGAAGGACATGGATGGACTTTTCACGGGCACGAGGTAGTAGGCGGCCGGATGGTTCCCAAAATATTTGCTAAGTTAAAACTGCCGCAGAATGAAAAGATGCGTTTTGTTCGTAAATTGGTAGAGCTGCACCTGCGGCCAATTGGATTAACAAAGGAAAACATCACTGATTCAGCTATCCGCCGTTTGCTGTTTGATGCGGGCGACGATATAGATGCGCTGATGACTTTGTGCGAAGCAGACATTACCTCCAAAAACAAGCTAAAAGTAAAACGCTACCTCGAGAATTTTGAGCTGGTGCGGCAGCGAATGGAAGCAGTCGAAGAAAAAGACCGCATCCGCAACTGGCAACCGCCCATTACAGGTGAAATGATTATGGAGATATTTGCTTTGCCACCCTGCAGGGCTGTGGGCGATATCAAGAACGCCATAAAAGATGCCATACTGGACGGCGTTATTCAGAACAATTACGAAGCCGCTTATGAACTGATGCTTAACAAAGCCCGGGAACTGAACCTGGAACCAGCGAAGCAATAATTGGGTTGCAAAACGGGGCAGCGGCTAATTATTGCCCACTGGTTGTAAATTGGATATTTGTTTTACTTTTGAAGCAGGTAAATAAATGGGCGCAGTGTTTAATTTGAGCCGGGAGGCTTTAAGGGTGTTCAGAACCGTTGAATAAACCTGGCAGCAGAAAATTTTAAATTGAAAATACAGCAATGGCTATCTTAAAATTCAGGGTATATTTTGAGCAGGACGACAGCATCTACCGCGACGTGGCGATACGGCATACACAACATTTTCTGCAATTGCACCATGCCATATTAAAGGCATATGAATTTGACAACAAGCACCAGGCTACTTTTTACAGGAGTAATGACCACTGGCAGCGCGGTAAAGAAATTACCCTTGCCAAATATGATAAAAAGTACAAAGTGGAACCACTGCTGATGGACGCCACCACGGTTGGATCGGAAATTATAGATCCCAACCAGAAATTTGTATATGAATACGATTTTGCAAAAAATTGGGTGTTCCTGCTGGAACTCATCAATGTATCAAAGGAAGAAAATCCAAGGCTCGAATACCCGGCCATGGTAAGAACTGAAGGTATTCCTCCTTCCCAATACGGCACAAAAGGTTTGGTAAGTGATAAACTGGCGGAGATGGAAGAAAAATATGATTTGGTAACCGGTGCAGAAGGATTTGGAGAAGAGGGCGAAGAAACCGGCGGGGACGGAGACATGGCCGGTGAAGAAGCAAGCGAAGAAAGTACAGAAGAAATATAGTCCGGTGCATTGCGGCTGGCCAGCGGTAAGCTGCTGTTTTCCCTGCGCCGTCTGCCGCGTTGAAAACAGGCATGCTGATTATCTGTTGCTGTTCTCACCAACCTTAAAAGGAGCATCGTATAAAGTATTAGTTTATTAACCAATCAGGTTTTATTGCTAAGCTTGCATTGTAAAAATTATAGACTCCTGACTTCAGGCCTATGCCTACAGCCGCCTCCCAAAAAACATGTATTGTTATAGCCGGACCTACGGCCGTGGGCAAAACAACAGTTGCACTGGCCCTGGCGCAACATTTTACAACGGCCATCATTTCTGCCGATTCAAGGCAATGCTTTAAAGAATTAAATATTGGTGTGGCCAAACCTACGGTTGAACAATTGCAACTGGTAAAGCATTATTTTATCAACTCTCATTCAATTTTTAACGAAGTAAATGCCGGCATATTTGAACAATATGCGCTTAATGCGGTTGGTGAAATTTTTCTTGAGCACGATATAGCGGTTATGGTGGGCGGAACCGGTTTGTATATCAGGGCTTTTTGTGAGGGCATGGATGCAATTCCGCCGGCCGACCCCCAACTTCGCTATGAAATAAATACCAGGTATAGCAATGATGGCTTTGATTGGCTGCAAAATGAGATAAAGGAAAAAGATCCTGCCTGGTATGCGGTGGGCGAGATCCAAAATCCGCAACGTATCATGCGTGCTCTTGAAGTGGTGATGCATACAGGCAAATCGATTTTATCTTTTCAGCAGGACGTAAAAGCAAAAAGAAATTTTCGTATCATAAAAATCGGTCTTACACTTCCGCGCCAGGAATTGTACCGCAATATCAATCACCGCGTAGATGAAATGATGGAAGCCGGTCTGGAAGAGGAAGTTGGGTTACTGCAACAGTACCGTCAGCTGAATGCCCTGCAGACAGTGGGTTACAGGGAAATGTTTGAATATACAGACGGGCTGACAGACCGGCAAAAGGCAATCGAAGATATCAAGAAAAACACCCGGCATTATGCCAAGCGACAGTTAACCTGGTTTACAAAAGACGAATCAATTAATTGGTTTTCACCAATTGATTATAATCAACTTATTAAATATTTACGTAATTTGGTGTAAGAATTGCTGGCAAATAGGATCTACTATCCAATAATTAAAATTACAAGCAGGCAATAAAGGAATTTTAATCTTCTGGAAATCTGTGAAAGACCCATATATCCACCTATCATTTTGAAAGCCGCGTAAAAACACAGGTTTAGGCGCTGATCTCAAAAAAAACACAAATGCCTCTTCTTTTGAAGGGGCATTTTTATTTTAGAAACTTAATAGATGGTTAACATACCTGGGAGCTAAATGGCTCAAATTTGCAAGTACTGCATGAACAGCCCGCACCACCAGTTATCAGCAAAAGATTTTGGCAACCATTTTTTATGGGGTGTTGCCATTGCGGCCGCGCAAAATGAAGGAGCCTGGAATGAAGACGAAAGAGGACCTTCTATCTGGGATGTATTTGCCCGGCGGCAGGGTAAGATAAAAGGCGGAGCGAAACCTTATGTTGCTACAGACTTCTATCACCGGTACAAAGACGATCTGTTGCTGGTGAAAGCGCTTGGTTTTAATACATTCAGGTTTTCTGTTTCATGGTCGCGCATTATGCCCGATGGATCGGGAAAAGTTAACCAGGCGGGTATTCAGTTTTATCACAACCTGATTGATGAATGCCTCAAACAAAACATCACACCATTTATTACGCTTTATCATTGGGATCTTCCCCATGCACTTGAACAAAAAGGTGGCTGGACCAGTCACCTGATGAACCGGTGGTTCATAAAATATGTAACGGTTTGCGCGGAAGCATTTGGCGATAAAGTAAAGAACTGGATTGTGCTGAATGAACCGGCTGGATTTACATCGCTGGGTTATATGCTGGGCCGTCACGCGCCAGGTAAAATAGGGCTGGATAATTTTGTAAAAGCAGTACACCATGCGGCACTTGCCCAGGCAGATGGTGGAAGGGTCTTGCGCAGCGAAGTTAAAAATGCCTGTATTGGTACCAGTTTTTCCTGTTCAGAAGTGCGCCCGTATACCAACAAACCGGAAGATATTGAAGCCGCACGCAAAACAGATATCCTTCTTAACAGGCTGTTTATTGAACCGCTGCTGGGCAAGGGTTATCCCAATGAAAATTTCAAACTTATAGAGAAACTGGAACTGGTCAATAAATCATGGAAGTTTACGGACCGCCTGCGTTTTGATATGGATTTTATTGGCCTGCAAAATTATTTCCCGGTGGTCATAAAGCACAGTCCTTTTATACCTTATATAAATGCCACTGAAGTAAAAGCGGCTGCGCGAAAGGTGCCGCATACGGCCATGGGCTGGGAAATAAGCCCGGATGGTTTTTACAATGTGCTTAAGAAATTCTGGAAGTATGGGGCGGTAAAAGAAATTATTGTAACAGAGAGTGGCGCTGCTTTTCCGGATAAATTGGTGAATGGCCAGGTCTTCGATAACGAGCGAACCTTGTATCACCAGCAATACCTGCAGGCGCTGTTGCGGGCAAAAAGAGATGGTATTAAGATTAAGGGTTACATGGCCTGGACCCTCACGGATAATTTTGAATGGAGCGAGGGCTATAACCCCAGGTTTGGCCTGGTGCATATCGATTTCAAAACACAGTTAAGAACTGTAAAGCAATCCGGCTATTGGTTCAGGGATTTTCTGAGTCAGGATGTCTGATGGCTGATGTCTGATGGCTGATGGCTGATGGCTGATGGCTGATGTCGGATGTCGGATGTCGGATGTCGGATGTCGGATGTCGGATGTCGGATGTCGGATGTCGGATGTCGGATGTTTTGGCGGCGCAAGTTACGATGTTTGTTTCGTGGCCGGCTAAAGGCCTGAAAAGCCAACGTGGCGTTTAAAGGCCTGAAGGGCCGTCATATACCAGCGAGGGACGGAGTCCCTCGTAAATAGATATACCACATCGCACCAACCCTGAAAGGGCTAATTACCAATAACCCGGATGAAATCCGGCGACGGTAATAGCGATCATCAACGATATGCAGTTGAACTGAGCGTAGCAACAATGTAACATTGAAATACTACAGCCGGCAACAAAAAATGTCGTCTTCTCTTTTTCTCACCTTTGCGGTTAACCTAAAATTTTATTCCTACCGTTGCCGCAATTGTTCCGCCGGTACCTTTTACCATAGCAAATGTATTGGCTTTGTCGGACAGGCGGTAAGGAAAGTTCACATCATTGATAAGGCTTTGTACATAAGTAATATCTATAAACATGCCTTTGTTGCGGTAACCGAGGCCTCCGCTCAGCAACATTTTATTGCCTTTCAGTTCACTGTCTTTATACGGATCCATATAATAAGCGAAACCCAGCCTGGCCATAAAGGTGGTAAACTTCAGTTCGCCACCTACCCTGAAGTTGAAAGCATTTTTGTAGTAGGCTTTAATGGCCTGGTTAACGCCGCTGTAATAAGTGTTGTCGGTATTTTCGCCGGCGGATTTGTACCGGTTGCTTTTATAGGTAATATATTCAACATCGGCGGTAATAAAACCTCTTTGCTGCGATACATCCTCTACCGCATTAATAATATACGCGCCGCTTAACATAAAGCGCCAGGGGCTGTTTAGATCATATTTATAACGGGGATCCAGGCCGAGTGTCTGATCTGAACTGGCGGTAATGGTGCTGTTATTGGTATGCACATAATTCTCGGTATTGGTGGTCATGCTGGCATAGTAGGTATCTGTTAAGCCATAAACAGTTGGACTATGAACGGCCAGGCCTAAACGCAATTGATCAGCCGGTTTGTAGATGGCACCGATTTTCAGGTTTAAGCCCACCCCCTTGCTGGTGTATTTTTCTGTGAGTGTGGAGTGCTCAAAATTATTGTCTTTATCGCCGGTAACATCTGTTTCAGTCAACACGCTGTTTCTTTGATAACTCACGATGGGAATGCCCAGGCTTCCACCCAGGTAAAATTTGTCCATATGGGTAGAGGCAAACCCGATGGCTATTTCTGTAATGCCACCGCTTGTTTGAATATTGTTTTGCTGGCTGACGAGAAAGGGTGCTCCGTTTTTTAAATGTTTCCATTGTGCCATGCTTACTACATCGGGGCTGGTGTTGCCGGGAATGGTTAGCGTGTCGATGAGATAGGTGTAAGCGGCCAGCCGTGTACCAATAGAAACACCGTCGCTGCCGGCGATGTCATTTATATCGAGTCCGCTGGCGGCAGCTTCCGAAGCATATTGTTCTCCGTAAGAGCTGAAATCATTTCTGCCGGTATAGCTGATATGGCTGTTGAAATTTGCAATGGTGGAAACGCCAATGCTGAAGGCAGAACTATTCCAGCGGCTGCCGTTGTTATTAAAACCAAATACCGCGCCGCTGGTACCCAGGTTAAAAAAACTATTATTGACGGATTTTACATCGCCCCTGAAATTGCTTTTGTTTGTTAAAAAAGAAAACCCGGGAGAAACAACAAAATCATTTGTTTTAAAAAATGCCAGACCCGCCGGGTTTACATAATTGGCGCTTACATCTGCGCCCAAAGCACCAATGGCGCCGCCGATGGCCTGGGTACGCGCTGTGCCGTTGGGACCAAACCAACTAAACTTTAATGCATCTTCGGGAACCTGTGCAAAACCCGCAATGGTGACAAGAAAAACGGCCGCTAATAAAATGATTTTTTTCATACAGTAGTAATATTGAATATTGACGGGCATACAGGCCAATAAAAAAGAGGAAGGTTTAAGTTGAGTACTCAAACAACATTCCTCTTTTCACGCTATGTTATGCTGTATTATTTATTCTTTGATTCTTTTAATTAATTACCACGGCCAGGTCTGCTTACAGCGCCACCACCGCCGCCCCCGCTTCCGCCAGATGAGCCGCCTGAAGAAGATGGCGTATAACTGCGTGAAGGCGTATAGGTATTGTTATTATTGGAATTGGTGGAAGGTGTATACGTGCTGCGGGCATTGTTGTTGCTATTGTTATAATAGCTTCTGTTATTATTTGTGCTGTTGCCATTGTTATAGCGCTGTCCATTATTATAATAGCTGGAAGGCGTATAGGTTCTGCCTGCGGGCCGGTTGTTTGAATAACTGTTTACATTAAACACCACCGGTCTGCTGATAGGAGTGGCGTAGTTGGTATATTTTACACCGCCGCCGGCATAGTATCCACCGCCATAGCCGCCGCCATAATAGCCAAAGCCCAAACCCAGGCCGCCATAATAAGAGAATGGTGAGGCATAGGGATTGTAAAAATTATTCCAGGCAAAATAATTATTCCAGGGGCTGCTAAATCCATAATTGAACCCGTCATAAAAACTGTTGTAGCGCCAGTCGAAACCGCTGTAGGCGTTATACGAATTCATATAGTATGGATTGCCAACACTCATTCTCAGGAAGCGATCATCCCGGTAATTGTCCTGGTATTGTTCGTAGCTCTGGTAATTGGTACCATCTTTATGCTGTCTGGTATCTACATAGCTGTCTTCACTGCCCCTTTCTGCCTGAACACGGGCGGGGGAATAATATACGTCATCAGGTGTCTGGCCACTTCTGTAGACAGACGAACAACTGCTCAGCGCAGCAACACTTAAGGCAAGGAGTAAAATTCTGGTATTCATATAAAGTGTTTGATGTTTTAAAATTACTTTTGCGAACCGCTCGTTAAAATTACAACAAATAACAGGTAACAGGCAATAAAAACAATTTAAATGTTGCATGTAGTATGTTAAAAAAACTCACGGCTGTTAGCCATCGGTATTTAGCCTTGAGCGAGGAATAGGGACTAAAAGCCAGCAGCTTGTGGCTAACGGCGCAAAATTATACATATGGCCAAAGAAATTACCAGCAGGGCACAGGATTATTCGCAATGGTACAACGATCTTGTTTTAAAAGGAGGACTGGCAGATTATACGGCCGTCAGGGGTTGTATGGTGATAAAACCACACGGATTTGCCCTTTGGGAAAACATGCGGGATCAACTGGATAAGATGTTTAAAGCTACCGGGCATGTAAACGCTTATTTCCCCCTGTTTATACCGAAAAGTTTTCTAAGTAAAGAGGCGGCGCATGTGGAGGGATTTGCAAAAGAATGCGCCGTGGTAACCCATTACCGGTTAAAGAATGATCCCAACGGAAACGGTGTTATTGTTGACCCCGAAGCCAAACTGGAAGAGGAACTGATTGTGCGTCCCACTTCGGAAACGATTATCTGGAATTCTTATAAAGACTGGATACAATCTTACCGCGATTTACCCCTGCTGATAAACCAATGGGCAAACGTGGTACGCTGGGAAATGCGCACCCGCCTTTTTCTGCGCACGGCCGAATTTTTGTGGCAGGAGGGACATACCGCCCATGCCACCGCGGAGGAAGCCATAGCCGAAACCCGGCAAATGCTGGATGTATATGCTGAGTTTGCTGAAGAATGGATGGCCCTGCCGGTAATAAAAGGTGTAAAGACCGCCAGTGAGCGGTTTGCAGGTGCAGAAGATACTTATTGCATTGAGGCGCTGATGCAGGATGGAAAAGCTTTGCAGGCCGGCACTTCGCATTTCCTGGGGCAGAATTTTGCAAAAGCCTTCGACGTAAAATTTTCCGATAGAGAAAATAAACTGGATTATGTGTGGGCAACCAGCTGGGGTGTTAGTACCCGCCTGGTAGGTGCGCTGGTGATGGCACACAGCGATGACGATGGTTTGGTATTGCCGCCAAAAATAGCCCCCCTGCAGGTAGTGATTGTGCCTATTTACAAAGGGGCCGAACAAAAAGCATTGATAGACGCAAAAGTGCTGGAACTGGTAGCCCAGTTAAAAAAAGCGGGTATAAGGGTTAAATACGACGACAACGACAATAACCGGCCGGGCTGGAAATTTGCAGAATATGAAATGAAAGGCGTGCCGGTGCGCATTGCATTTGGCGCCCGCGACCTGGAGAATAATGTGGCAGAAGTAGCACGCCGCGACACAAGGGAAAAGAAAAGCATTGGCCTGGACGGATTGGGCGCTTCAATTATACAATTGCTTGACGAGATACAACAGGCTATGTTCAACAAGGCAAAGGCTTACCGCGACGGGCATATTACCAAAGTAGATAACTGGGACGACTTTGAAAAAACGCTTGATGGAGAAGGCGGCTTTGTTTCAGCGCATTGGGATGGAACGGCCGAAACAGAAGAAGCGATTAAACAAAAAACAAAGGCCACTATCCGTTGCATACCATTAAATAACCCGCAGGAAGAAGGCAAATGTATTTTAACGGGCAAACCCAGTAAGGAAAGGGTGTTGTTTGCAAGGGCGTATTAATGTAACAAGGTGTTGCAAATACGGTCCCGCGCTGCTATTGGATGCCTGGGGATCTTTTTGTTCTGTGTAAACATTTGATGATGTTTTGGGTGGAGGTTGCAGGCGGAAAATTATTTTCTTATATTTAATTTAAATATGATTACTGGAAATGATTTTCTACCTGCTGACCTATGGTGGCTTTACGCAATGGTTGCAGAAAAATATGTTTAGCTGCCCCTCTAAAAAATACCTGCATATAGAATGCCCTGGCTGCGGTTTCCAGCGCAGTTTTATCGCTTTATTAAGTGGTGATATTCAAAACAGTTGGCATTTTTATCCTGCCACTATTCCCATTCTCTTGCTATTTACTTTTACGTTGCTTCATCTTAAGTACAAATTCGTGCATGGTGCCAGTACTATTAAATATTTACAGGCCGGAGTAGCTTTTATGATAGTAGTATTTTATATTTACAAAATTCTTAACCATAAAATTATTGCTTAATGGAAAATCAAACCCCTTCGCAGCAACAGTTTTCTTCAAACCCGCAAATACCATTGCCAAATGCTACGCCTGTTTTAGTATTGGGTATCATTGGTATTGTAGGTTGTTTTTGCTATGGTGTTGTAGGCCTGGTATGTTCGATAATAGCGCTGGTATTGTCAAAGAAAGACATGACTTTGTATAACGCCAATCCGGGTGCTTATACGCCAGGTTCACTGAGTAATTTAAAGGCGGGAAGGGTTTGTGCTATCATTGGCCTGTCATTGTCTATTCTCTATGTTTGCGTGGTAATATTTGTAATAGCCACTATTGGCTTTGCAGCATTAAGTGATCCCACTCATTTTATGCAGAACCTCAACAGATAAATATAGTTTCAAATAAGTTAGAAGGAAGGCTGGATGCCTTCCTTTTTTATTCCCTTGATGTAATATGATTATAGTCTGCCAGCAATACCTGTAAAAAATACAGGGGGTCAAGATTGGTTTGTACATGCAGGGTAGCTTTAATTTTTTCTGCCGCCTGGTAGGCCAGTACACTGTTGCCGGTCTTGTTTACATTAATGATTACCTCCTTTATCAATTGCATATCCCTGTCTGAAAAATTGCTTACTTCGGGGAATGAAATGGTATAATTAAGATCGGGTACCGCCACATAGATGGTTTGGTTGATAGAAGAACGTGGTACCGTTTTAATAACCGTAGTACCCGCCACCATATCGCCAATTCGTTGCTTTTTTTCGCTCACTATTACAGCAATAAAAGCAATCAGCGCATCAAAAAGATAAATATCCACCATGCGGAACAGCCAGCGGATCATATACTGGCCAATGGTGGCCTGTTCGCCGTTGAGGCTAATCACCTTTAATTTCATCACTTTCTTGCCGACGGTTTGCCCGTTCAGCCATATTTCACAGGCCAGGTTGTAAAAAACGAAAGGCACCATCAAAAAGATGGCTACCCATGGATTTTTGGTTATAAATGAGTCCAATGCACCAAAGCCGATGACCGTAGAAACAACGATAAAATAAGCAATAAAAATGCCCAGGTCTACCAGCCAGGCTACAATGCGTTCACCCACGCTGGCAAGGTCATATTCCAGGTCAATATTCTGGGTGGTTGTGATTTTAATTGTATTCATTTATAAAATAATAAGTAAGGGCGCTGCCAAATAAAACAAACCTACACAGAAAGTGGTAAGGAATGAAATTTTCTGCTATCTTACTACCCTTAACCTTATGCGAGAAGCCCAGTTTTTAAAACAAAATGCTGAAAAGTGGAAGCAATACGAAACAGAGGTAAATCTTTTTGATAACCCTGATACTTTTGCCGACCGGTTTATTGAACTTACGGATGACCTTTCCTATGCCCGTACTTTTTACCCCAAAAGCAATACTACCAAATACCTGAACGGCATTACTTCTTTATTTCACCAGAAGATTTATAAAAATAAAAAGGAAAAATCGAGCCGTATTGCCAGTTTCTGGCAATATGAATTGCCCTATATGTTTAAGCAATACCAGTGGCAGCTACTCTATGCGTTTTTGTTTTTTATTGTATTTGCTTTCGCGGGTGCACTGTCTGCCAAATACGACGATTCTTTTATCCGTCTTATTTTGGGCGATGGCTATGTAAATATGACCAATGAAAATATTGAAAAAGGCGATCCTTTTGGCGTATACAAACATGACGGTTCTTTTACCATGTTTTTAGAAATTGGCTTTAATAATATCAGAGTGGCCTTTGTGGCCTTTGTGCTGGGTATTACATTTTCTATCGGCACCGTGTTTTTGATGATCCAGAACGGTATTATGGTGGGCGCCTTCCTGCAATATTTTATAGCCAGGCACCTGGGTTACCAGGCCGTACTGGCCATATTTATACATGGCACTATAGAACTTTCTGTAATTGTGATTGCAGGCTGTGCAGGCATGATACTGGGCAATGGATTGCTTTTTCCAAAAACATACAGCCGGTCATATTCAGTTAAAAAAGCCGGGCGCGACGGAATGAAACTGGTGTTTGGACTGGTACCTTTTTTTATACTGGCCGCTTTTCTTGAAAGTTATGTGACCAGGCATTACCAGCAAATGCCGGCCTGGAGCAAACTGCTCATTCTTATTTCTTCATTATCGCTTATTATCTGGTATTTTATCATATATCCTGTACAATTACATAAACGCATGGAAGCTGCAGATAAAGATGATCAAGCGCCTGCAGACCAAAATTTTCAATTATGGCTGAACAAAAAATTGAGCTCAGAAAAATAAGGGACTTTGGTACCAACATCAATGATACATTTGTTTTTCTCCGGCAAAACCTGAAGCCGCTGCTTACCTCTTTCTTTGCCATCTGTGGTGTTTTTATGCTGGGCCAGGCCATTTTTAACGGCCTTTATCAATCGCATACCATGGGTGGTTTGCTGCAGCAAATATTTTCCGGAGGGGTAAACAGGCAATATAACGCTAACCCGTACGCCAGCTTATTTTCCATTGAATACTTTATGGTGATCCTTTTTATGCTCCTCACTTTTACCTCCATGAAAGTGGTGCTGGGTGCTTATCTTAAGTATTACCTTGAAAATGACGGCCGGCAGCCGGGCATTGAGGAAATATGGACACTGTATAAAAAATATTTTTTCCGGGTTTTCTTTTATAGCATACCTGTTGGCATTTTAACCATTGTTGGCTGTTTTCTTTGTTTTTTTCCGGGCATCTATTTATGGGTGGTTTTTGTGCCATTTACCCTTGTAATAATGATTGAAGATGCAGGCTTCAGCGAAGCTTTTTACCGGTGTTTTGATATTATTAAGACCAATTTCTGGCCTTCACTGGCCGTGTACCTGGTAGCAGTTATTATTTACTACGTCAGCAGCGGCATAATAAGTGTAGTAGTAGGACTTGTGATAGGGCTGGCTGCTTATTTTACAACTAAAGATATTGGTGCTACCGTTGGAATAGCCACCTCTTTCCTGAACATTTTTTCATTTACTTTTTATATTATTTATTTTATTGCAGCAGCATTCCAGTACTTTTCACTCGCTGAAGGGCGCGACGGTACCGGCATCCTTAACCGAATAGAAAACATCGGCAGCGATAAAAATAATTTTGACAACATAGAAGAACAGTATTGAGCATGCGCTTATTTCTTTTTATTACGGCCCTTTTTTTTATGCACAGCGGGATATCGCAATACCGACATGATCCGCATGAAATTCTGTATGATTCTTCTTCCATAGAGGCAAGACCCTTCAGCCCGGAAAAAATACAATCGTACAAAGAAGACCAGGATTTTCAGTATGACCGTTATAAAGAGCCCCCGAAATCTCTTTGGGAACGCTTCTGGGAATGGTTCTGGAACAAAATCGACGAAATGCTGAGCACCGAAGGTGGATCCATTACTTTTAAAACAGTACTTACTTTACTGGCTGTAGTGGTAATAGTCTTTTTTATCTACAAACTTACCGGAATGAACAGGGGAAGTTTGTTTAAAAGGAATACCGGCGATGTATCGGGCTATGCGGTGAGCGATGAAAACATACACAGCATTAATTTTGAACAGGCAATAGCACAGGCAATACAAGATAACGACTACCGCCTGGCGGTCCGGCTGCTGTACTTGCAATCGCTAAAAATACTGGCCGATAAAAATTTAATTAACTGGCAGCTTAATAAGACCAATATTGCCTATGTAGACGAATTGCAGGGAAGCGCATACCAACCTTCTTTTAGTAACCTTACATTACAATTTGAAAGCAACTGGTATGGCGATATGCCCATAGATGCAACAGCCTTTAACACCGTACATGAACAATTTAACCAGTTTAACCGCCAACTTTAAGTGAAAGGATACAGACGTTTTATAGCAGCATTTGTATTGGTACTGGCACTTTATGTGCTGGCAGAAATGAACCGTCCCAAAGAGGTAAACTGGTCGGTGAACCTTTCTAAAGATGAGAAATCACCCTATGGTTCCTATATCCTGTACAAACAGTTGAAAGATATCTTTCCAAATGCTTCCATTAATTCTTACAGGCAGCCCATATACAACCAGGTAAATAATTTTACAGATTCAAACACAGCCTACCTGCTGGCAGAACCCGCCGTGGAAATATCCAAAGACGATTTAAACGAGTTGCTGAATTATGTCGTTGGCGGTAATTATGTATTTATTGCGGCCGGCAATTTCGGCAAGACATTGATGGATACACTAAAGTTCAGTGCCACACGCCATATCGATATTGCCGGGAAAGATTCTACCACCATTAATTTTACCAGCCCGGCCCTGCATGCCCAAAAAGATTACAGATTTACTGCTATGACGCTGGACGGATATTTTAATAAAATAGATACCCTGCACAGTATTGTGCTGGGTACCAACAACCGGAATAATATCAATTTTATAAAAGTGCCTTACGGAGACGGTGCCTTTTTTATTCATGCAGCACCACTTGCTTTCAGCAATTATTTTATGCTTACTGCAGCAAATGCCGGTTACACATCCACAGCGTTATCTTATTTACCAAAAAAAGTAAAAAGAATTTACTGGGATGAATATTATAAGCTGGGACCTGAAGGTTCCGGCAGCCCCTTCAGATTTATACTCAGCAATATTTGGCTTAGATGGGCTTTCCGGGTCAGCATTTTTGCCATCCTGTTGTTTATACTATTTGAAATGAAAAGAAAACAGCGGGTGATACCCGTTATTGAACCACCCCGCAACAGTACACTTGATTTTGTGCAAACTGTAGGCAGCGTGTATTTCAACCAGCACAACAACAAAAATATTGCACTGAAAAAAATAAATTATTTTATGGAATTTGTGCGGTCGCAATTTTACCTGCAGACCAGCCATTTTGATGATGAGTTTATCAAGCTGCTGGCTAAAAAAAGCGGTGCAGGAGAGAATGAAACCAGGCAACTGATAAATCTTATAGCCGAAATTCATGACAGTGAGCAGGTAACAGACCAGGCGTTGATAACGCTCAGTAATCAGATTGATTCATTCTACGCAAAAGCAAAATAAATTATGGAACAAGAACAAGCAGTACATAGCGGCCGCACAGATCTTTCGGGTCTTACCACCGCCATTCAGCGTGTTAAGGAAGAAATAGGCAAAGTAATTGTTGGCCAGTCACAGATGGTAGACCTGATGGTGGCAGCCATACTGGCCGATGGTCATGTGCTGATTGAAGGGGTGCCGGGCGTGGCCAAAACGCTTACTGCAAAACTGCTGGCAAAAAGCATCGACGTACAGTTTTCACGTATACAGTTTACACCGGATTTAATGCCAAGCGATGTTTTGGGGACTTCTGTTTTTAATCCACAGAACGGTTCATTCTTTTACAAGCAGGGCCCCATTTTCAGTAATATTGTTTTGATAGATGAAATAAACCGCTCGCCGGCAAAGACCCAGGCTGCTTTATTTGAGGTGATGGAAGAAAAGCAAATCACTTTTGACGGGGTTACCTACCAAATGCCTGCGCCTTTCCTGGTGCTGGCTACGCAGAACCCGATAGAACAGGAAGGCACCTATCGCCTGCCCGAGGCGCAACTGGACCGGTTCATTTTTAAAATAAGGGTTCAGTATCCGAGTATGGAAGAGGAAATAAAAATCTTACAAAATACGCATGAGGGAAAAACCACTCATTTTAATGACGTAGTGCTGCGGGTGTTAACGGCTGCTGAGATTGAAAACTACCGTAAACAGGTAAGTAGCCTTTTCATAGAACCCAGGGTACTGGAGTATATTGCCCGGATTGTACATGAAACAAGGAATAACAAAGCGCTTTACCTGGGCGCTTCACCGCGCGCTTCCGTGGCTATATTGAAAGGCGCAAAGGCATTTGCAGCTATGCGTGGCCGTGATTTTGTAACACCCGATGATGTTATTTCAATTGCGGCACCGGTATTGCGGCACCGTATTATTCTGACACCAGAAAAGGAAATGGAAGGCGGAACCGCAGACGAGGTGATAGAGACCATTCTAAAGAAAATTGAAGTACCCAGGTAGCAACTGCTGCTGTTTGAATAGGATCGCCGGCCGGTGAAAAAAATAGCTTGCATCGCCGGAGGGAACGGGTCAGAAATGCTTGTAGCTGTAGTTGTTTTTTTTTGAACACCTGCCACCACACCTAATAAAATATTTTTTGAAAAAGATTTGGAGAAAATATATCAGTGATTTGTTTTTCAGCCGCAGGATGTATGGGGCCCTGTGTGTGTGTGCAGTAATTTTTTTGTTGCGCTTTTTTATTACCTGGATGGGTATTATTCCGTTTGGCGTATTTGCTGCGCTGGTTATATTTTTTTTAGTGGATTATTTATTGCTGTTTGTCAGCAGCCGCGGCATGTTTGCTGCCCGCAGCCATGCAGACCGTTTTAGTAATGGCGATGAGAACCCGGTACGAATAAACATTGAAAGCTTCTATGCCTTTGATGCGTATACCGAAGTAATAGATGAAATACCCCACCAGTTCCAGCGCAGGGATATCCTGTTTAAAGTTACCGTTGGCCCGCAATCGGCAAAAATTATTCAATATAATCTGCGCCCGGTAAAAAGAGGAGCCTACGAATTTGGCAGAACAAATTTATTTGTAAAAACAATATTGGGGCTGGTGAAGCGGCGGTTCAGGTTCAATGAAGTCAGGGAAGTGCCGGTATATCCATCTTACCTGCAAATGCGCAAATACCAGTTGATGGCTATTCATAACCGCCTGAGCGAAGCAGGCATAAAAAAAATGCGCAGGATTGGACACAGCATGGAGTTTGAGCAGATAAAGGAATATGTCCGGGGCGATGACTACCGCACTGTGAACTGGAAGGCCACCGCAAGAAAAGGCCAGTTGATGGTAAATCATTTTACGGATGAGAAAAGTCAGCAGATATATTGTGTTATTGATAAAGGGCGTACCATGAAAATGCCATTTGAGGGTTTAAGCCTGCTGGATTATGCCATTAATGCCTCCCTGGTACTTACCAATGTTGCTTTGCTGAAACAGGATAAGGCCGGCCTGATCACATTTTCTGAAAAACTGGGTACCGTGCTGATGGCAGACAAAAAAGCAACGCAGATGCAGGCCGTGCTGGAAACACTGTATAACCAGAAGACACGTTACCTGGAAAGCGACTTTGAAAGACTATATGCGCATATACGTACCCGTATTACCCAGCGCAGCCTGGTTATATTGTTTACCAATTTTGAAAGTATGACAGGTTTGCAGCGGCAGTTACCTTACCTCAGAAAGATTGCACAAAACCATCTGTTGCTGGTAGTATTTTTTGAAAATACCGAACTGAGGGATTTAACCGGCTCCGCTACGGATAATGTTGAATCTGTTTATATTAAAACCATTGCGGAAAAATTTGCATTTGAAAAGAAGATGATTGTGAAGGAGCTGCAGCAATATGGTATCCTCTCCATTCTTACCCCACCCAGGGATGTAACCGTGAATACGCTGAACAAATACCTTGAGCTAAAGGCAAGACAGGCGATTTAATGGTCACTGGTCAGCGGTCACTGGTCAACGGTCAATGGTCAACGGTCAACGATCAATGGTCAATGGTCAATGGTCAATGGTCAATGGTCAATTGGCTGCTCAAGTTACAATTGTTTATCTTCGAAAAAAATAGTAGTGGAAAAGCTGGCTAATATATACGAAGAGGGACAGGTCTTGCTCATCGACAAACCTTATGAATGGACGTCGTTTGATGTAATACAAAAAATACGATCGCTTATTAAAATACGAAAGGTTGGGCACGCCGGCACACTTGACCCGCTGGCGACAGGCTTGTTGATTGTTTGTACCGGGAAATTTACCAAACGCATCAATGAATACATGGCGCAGCAAAAGGAATACACAGGCAGTATTACGCTGGGCGCCACCACACCTACATTTGATTTGGAAAGCAGGCCCGAAAATGCAAAAGATATTACCGGTATTACGGCAGATCAAATTAAATCGGCTACACAGGCTTTTACCGGGGAGATAATGCAGGTGCCACCCATGCACTCTGCCATAAAAAAAGATGGCAAGCGGGTATATGAAATGGCCAGGAGAGGGGAGATGATTGAACTTGAACCAAGAAAACTTTTTATTGAGGCATTTGATATTACAGCGATTGACAAGCCGGTGGTGCAGTTCAGGGTCCGGTGTTCAACGGGTACCTATATACGCAGCCTGGCAAATGATTTTGGAGCCGCACTGGGTTGTGGCGGTTACCTGAGCAGTCTGTGCAGAACAGGCATTGGTGAATTCAGGCTGGAAAATGCAATGAGTATACAACAACTGGAAGAGCAGGTAAAGGGAGCGTTCAATCAGAAGGGATAGTTGATACCCAGTTGAAACTGGCCTTTTAATAATTGTACATCATGAAACCATCCGTAGTTATCGTTTGAATAAACCGGGTCTTTTAGTTTATAGGCCCAGTCGAACCGGATAAGGAAATAATCAAAATCTGCACGAAGACTGGTTCCTGCTCCCACCGCAATATCGGTATACAATTTATTGATATTAAAATCTGCACCGATGTATTTTGGATTCCCCTGCGTTGTGCGATACCAGATATTGCCGATATCCGTAAACAAGGCGCTTTTTAACTTTACAACATTAAACAGGGTGCCAAGATTAAACCGGTATTCAATATTGCCTTCCAGTTGTATATCGCCAAAGCGATCGACATTCCTGGCATTTACCGCCGTATCAAAATAAGGCGATGAGCCAATACCCAGTTGCCTTACCTGCCAGGCACGCATGCTATAAGGGCCACCGGCATAAAACGACTTAAAAAAAGGCAACTGCTGTTCTCTCACACCGTCTTTGTCTCTGCCGTATGGAATGCCTATGCCGCCATATAAACGAAAAACAAGGGCAGACTTTTTGTAGTTAATATAATGTTTAAAATCAGCATCTATTTTTACAAAGCGATAAAGGTTGGCATCACGGTCAAGCGTTTTAATCATTCCTGTTAATCCACCGCTTTCTTCCAACCCTATCCTGAAATCATTTTTCTTGGCGCCATCAGTGCCGGTTTGTATATAATTATAGCCCAGTATTGAACTTATTACCAGCCCGGTATTGAAGGAGAATTGCAGGTTGGGCACACTGTCAAGCAAAAGCTTTAATTGATCCCTGGGGTTAAGCAGCACATATTCCACATTTAAAGGACTAAAATACCAGGTATGGCTTTTTCTAAGGCGGCGGCTCTTGGTGGCCTGGTAGGCCAGTGAAACATTCAGTGATTTGAGTGAATAAAAGTCTTTCCTGTCGGTATAAGCACCGTTAAAATTGAGCAATGTACGCTGTGTGCGCAGTGAATCTGTTTTGATATGACGCAGTATGAAATCAGGAACAATTAGTCTTGGAAAAGTATAGCTATGTGAAAGGCTTGTTTGAAATGTCTGGATGAAATTGCTGCCAAGGTTAACTTCTACACCCGTACGCAGGTTGGTACTTGACTGTATGGCCTGTTTGGCAACATTGCGGTTGTTCAGTCCAAAATTTAATCCAACGCCAAAAAGATCACCGGTGGCAATGATATCGCCGGTATTATAACTGGCGTCTGCGGTTACACTCAAATCCTGTTTTACGGAAGGGTACATTTTTATTACGGCGTCTACCCGGGCGGAAGAATCCTGCAATTCTATCATTTCAATGGTTACCTGGATAAAAGTATTGAGCTGCGTAAAATTGGTATAGGTTCTGGCAGAATTGCGCAGCCGGAAAAGATTGCCTGGCTGCAAGGATGATTTGGAGGCAATAAATTCTGGTTTAAACTTATTGTACCTGCTGAAAATATGAATGCCATTCACAGTGACAGAATCATATTTCGGAGCGCTGGCTGAGTCGTCCAGCAGACCCAGGTCGGGGTAAATATTTACATTCCGTATATAGTACTTACGGAAATGGCTAACCGCATCAGGGTTGCGCAGCTGGATGGTTACATTCATTACCGGGTTTTGCTGCCGGCTTCTTGCCTGTTGCAGCAGGCGAAGTTGTTCAAAGGGATCGAGCGAAGGGTTTATCAATGCCGAAAACACGGTATCTCTTTCAGCATTCAGATCGTCTCTTGAAAATTTATAATAACCGTTGTTCCTGAACAACTCTACCAGGCGGTCCATTTCGGCAGATATAATATCCACCGAATAAGGCTGACCTTTTTTTAACAATGAACCGTTGCGCCTGGAAAGCGCCAGCATTTGCAATGCAGAATCCTGTAAACGGTAATTAACGGAATCAAACTTATAACTCTTGCCCGGCACAACGGTAAAATTTACCGAAGCGCGTTGCTGCTTTTCTTTTATCGTTATTGAACTGTCCCAGGTAATGGTTGATTTATAATAACCCTGTGCATGCAGCAGGTTATTCATAAAAATAACCGAACGCAGGGCTGCGGCGGTATCAAAAACGGGCGGCTTCATCAGAAATTTTATACCCGGGAAAACGGTTTTCAGCACCGTTTTCAGGCTATCGTCCAGTTGGTTCTCGAGTTTTAATTTTAGATCTGCTTTTTCCGAAACAGGAAGATTGCCCTGTATGTTTATATTTGTTGAATATACAAAGGGTTTGTTTTGCTGGTATTTTTTGGGAACTATGCAACCGGGTATGATAGCGGTAAGGCTGGTAATTAGTACAAACAGGTAAAGTTTAACGGGCTTACATAATGAATGCATATTCGAAAAAAACGAACAATAGATGATCACAAAATTGCAGGTCAAATATATCCAAAGTCTGGGCCAAAAAAAATTCAGAGATTCAGAGGGGGTTTTTATTGCTGAGGGCCCCAAGATAATTAACGAATTGTTGGCAGCGTTGCCATCTGCACTGGTAAATGTATATGCTATTCCGCAATGGGTGCGGGCCCATACTGCGTTACTGCAGCATATTCCGGCAGACAGGGTAATTGAAATAAGGGAGCCGGATTTGGAAAGAATTTCTTTTCTGCAAACACCGCATGAGGTATTGGCGGTTTTCAAAAAGCCTGCAGCAGCGCCAACTGATTTTTCCGGTAAGCTTTTGCTGATGCTGGACGGCATCCAGGACCCGGGCAATATGGGCACTATTATACGCATTGCCGATTGGTTTGGTATTGGTCATATTATCTGCAGTATGGATTGTGCAGATGCTTTTGCGCCAAAAGTGGTGCAGGGTACCATGGGCAGTATAGTACGGGTACAATTACTGTACACAGATCTAATGGAGTTGATAAAAAAAACAAAGGGGTTGCAGCTGTATGCCGCAGCGCTCGACGGTAAGGCTGTCAATGGTTTACCAGCCATACAGGAAGGCGTTGTTGTAATAGGCAATGAATCAAAAGGCATCCGCCCCGCGCTGCTTGAAGCCTGTAAACACCGCATTACCATTCCACGTATTGGCCATGCTGAATCGCTGAATGCGGCAGTAGCAACGGGGATTATATTGTCGCACCTTATAAAAGGGAATTAGGAATTGGGAGTTAGGAATTGGTGATTGATTATATTTTAATGGGGTAACTGCATCAACTTTTTTTGGACGGGTTCCGAATCCCCGCTTCCTAATTCCTAATTCCTGATCCCCGGGTTACCTGAACTGTATGGCCCTTACTGGTTGTATGCGTCTTATAATGAGCGTGGGAATGATAAGTATAAGAAAGCAAACAATAAAAGTGCCTGCATCTACCAGGGCAAAATGCCACCATTCCGGTCTTACTTCCACCTTTGAAATATAATACATCTCTTCCTGTAAACTGATAAAGCCATAGCGCTGCTGCAGCCAGCACAGCAGCAAAGCCAGCAGGTTGCCCAGTAATATGCCCGTAAGGGTAATTATACCGCCCTGGTATAAAAAAATACGCTGAATAGAGGGATTGGGAGCGCCGAGGGCTTTAAGAACACCTATCATCCTGGTTCTTTCAAGTACTAAAATGATCAGGCAGGTAATAAGGTTTAGCACGGCTACCACCGTCATGATTACCAGTACCAGTACAATGGTTGTATCCTGTAAATTCAGCCAGTCAAATATATTGGGATTGATTTCTTTAACGCTTTTGCAGGACCAGGAAGCCGGTAAAGCATTAAAGATATTGTCGTTTACATTGTCTGTTTGCCGGTAATCTTTAATAAAAACTTCATAACCGCCAATTTCATCCGGGCTCCAGCCATTGAGGCGCTGAATCAGTTTAATATCTCCTATGGCAATGTATTTATCATATTCTTCAATACCGGTTTTGTAGATACCCGTCAACGTTAGTTTCCTGGCTTTTATGGGCGAACCATCGCTCTGGATAAAGTAAATAAGAACCGGGTCATTCAGCTTTAACTTCAACTGGCCGGCTGTATAGGCAGAGAGCACAATTTCATTGCTGTAACCGCTGTCTGTAAAATTTATCCAGCGGCCTTGTTTTAAAAATTGCTGCAACTGGCCGAAACGATAGGTTTTTTCCACCCCTTTCAGCAGAATTCCCTCAATGGTTTCATTGGTTTTAAGAATGGCGTTTTTGGTGGCAAAAGTATTTACAGACTGAACATCGGGATTGCTTTTTAATAAGCGGGCCACCGTATCGTTTTTTGCAATGGCTATTTCTTCGGCGTTGGCAATTTTGTCGGCTTCAAAGTGCTGGACTCTTATATGTCCCCAGAAGCTGAAAATTTTCTGGCTGATGGTATATTGAAATCCATTGGTGATGGCCAATGCCACAATCATAACTGTAACGCTCAACACGGTAGCAGCCGTAGCCAGCCTGATGATAAAGCGGCTAAAAGATTTTTCTTTTGTAAAGGCTATGCGTTTAGCAATAAATCCGGCGATGTTCAAAAAAAATGATGTTTAGTGGATCAAAAATAGGTTGTGTTGGCTAACAGCTCATCTTTTTGTGGTTTTTTTAGCCAAATTTGTACAACTTTAGTGTTTTCAATCTCATCTAACCACTCATGCAAAAGACCGTTTGTTCTGCTATAGCGCTTTTATTGTTATCCTTATTGGCAGTTGCCCAGGTGCCCGACCAGATTTATGCAGGCAATATCCGCAACGTAAAATTGAATATCAGCGGCAACCAGCTGGGCTACCCCATTATAAAATTAAATGGTGCTGATCAGTTGGATCTCAATTTTGATGATCTGAATGGCGGCATACGCAATTATTCCTATACCTGGCAGCTTTGTAATGCAGACTGGAATAAAACCATACTCAGTGAATTTGATTATATAAAAGGCTTTACCCAAAACCGCATTACTACTTATCGTAACTCTTCCATTGCGCTGGTAAAATATACCCATTATATGGTAACGCTTCCGGAAAGAAGTTGCGTGCCTTCGCGTTCGGGCAATTACCTGCTGAAAGTTTTTGCAGACGGAGATACCTCGAACCTTATTTTTACGCGCCGTGTGCTGGTAGTGGAAGAAAAAGCGACTGTGGGTGCACAGGTGCAGCAACCATTTGACGGAAGGATTTCCAGGGCTTACCAGAAAATTATTTTCAATGTCAGCCTCGGCAATGTGAACATCATTAATGCCCTGCAACAGGTAAAAGTATGCATTCTGCAAAACAACCGGTGGGACAATGCCTTCACAGATCTCAAACCCACATTCATACGGCAAAACGCGCTGGAGTATAATTCTGAAGACATTGTTTTTCCGGGTGGGCGCGAATGGCGCTGGCTGGATCTGCGTAGTTTTCGTTTGCAGAGCGACCGGGTAGCCACCGCTACATACAATGCCAATTCTACCGATATCTACGTTAAACCAGATTTGGACAGAACACCGCAACGACTGGTTTACTATAAAGACTACAATGGGATGTACTATAACGAAACAATAGAGAACCTGAACCCGTTATGGCAAACAGATTTTGCCGATACACATTTTACATTTGTTCCTTCAGGCAACAACGAACTTGCCGGTAAGGATATTTATTTGTTTGGCGAACTGACCAATTATGGCAGGGATGCAAAAGCAAAAATGGTTTTCAATGCAGACAAAGGCGTTTATGAAACGGATCTGTTGTTAAAAAATGGTTATTATAATTATGATTATATCACGGCAGATAAACAGGGCGGGCCTGCCAGCTTTGATTTTACAGAAGGCAATTTATGGGATACGGAAAACAGCTATACCATTCTTGTTTACTACCGCGGCATAAATGGCCGCGTAGATGAACTAATTGGCCTGGCACGCGTTAATTCTTATACGACAGGGTATTAAAAAACGAAATTGTTTTATTGTTTGATGTATAAAGTTGTAGTAAAATTAAAAGTCTGCGAATTAAAAGAATTTTAGCCCGTCAAACTTCATGAAACTTCTTATATTTGCGCCCGGCAGGTCTTACACGACCAGCTCCTGCTGAACCCTCCCAGGGCGGGAACGCAGCAAGAGTAGGCGGTTGTAGCGGTGCGATGTAATTAGCCTGCCTTTTTTTTATTTCTCTTTCCCCCGCGGGGTTCAAAAATAATTATCATGAAATTTTTTATTGACACAGCCAATCTTGCACAAATTAAAGAAGCCAACGAACTGGGTATTTTGGATGGGGTTACCACCAACCCTTCATTAATGGCCAAGGAAGGCATTAAAGGAACTGCAGCTATCCATGCTCATTACAAAACAATTTGTGAAATGGTGGATGGTGATATCAGTGCAGAAGTATTATCAACCGATTTTAAAAGCATTGTCGACGAAGGTAAAACGTTGGCTGCCATCCATCCCAATATTATTGTAAAAGTGCCTATGATTAAGGATGGGGTAAAGGCCCTGAAATGGTTTACAGACAATGGGATAAAGACCAATTGTACGCTGGTGTTTTCTGCAGGTCAGGCAATCCTGGCAGCAAAAGCAGGCGCTACTTACGTATCGCCCTTTATTGGGCGTATAGATGACAGCAGTTGGGACGGTGTTGAATTGATTGCACAGATTGCACAAATTTATTCTGTACAAGGATTTGAAACAGAAATCCTGGCCGCATCCATCCGCAGTGCGTTGCATATTGTAAAATGTGCAGAAGCCGGTGCCGATGTTTGCACCTGTCCGCTGGAACCCATTCTTGGTTTGCTGAAACATCCATTAACGGATATTGGTCTTGCCAAGTTCCTGGACGACGCCAAAAAAATGTAGTCTCTTTTTTTACAGTTTGTACTTATTATAAGATTGCGCCCTTGTTTAAGGGTGCTTTTTTTTTGCATTGGATGATGCCGGTACTAGCCGGTTTTTCTCCTCCGCGGGGGATGCATTACCTCCTCGTTTGTTTTCAGGCGCTCATTGTCGACCATCTTTTTTATATAGATCGTAATTTCTTTTGACACCGCGGGGTTGGCTTTCAGCAATACCTTTACCGTTACTTTTTCTTCCGCGAAATTGCTGTCTATAAAAAGGCTGTTGCCATTAAATGTTCCGGCGCTGGCAGTAAGACTAATTTCTTTTTCCGTTAAAGGTAGCCACTTGCTGTTGCTGAGTTTGCCATCTACATTAATATAATTGTAGGTGCCTTTTTTCAGGCTGTCGGTATATAGATGAAAACAAATACTGTCAACCTTCTGGGCATTGGTAATAAATGCTGTTGCCAGTAATGGAGCAATAAGTAAAAAAGTTTTCATTTGCCTTGTTTAATATTGCTATGACTTAAGTGCGCTGCAAAAAGCAGGCACAAAAAGCAAGGTTAACATTTTGTTATGCGATACACAGTGCCGGGTTAATCCTTTACCGAAATGTAAACGTCTACTTCGGCCTTACTCCAATCCTTACTTCTGTCGTCGTATACTTCAAAATCTGTCTGGTAGGTTCTTTCATAGTTTGCAGACCATATATCTCTCCAGGTTTTGATAACGCAGTCCGGCATTTTGCCCGTAGCCGTAATCTTTTCATAAGTGCCCGCTGGTATAGCCAGGCTTGTCAAACCTGTCGGCACAGCCGCTCCTTTTTTTATACGGCATCCAATAAAATAAGAAAAAGGCTGGGTGCTGTCGCCTTCATAGTCATAGTAAACACCATAAATATCCTCGCTTAATTTACCCGTGATGGCAGATGCATAGTTGCCATTGTCAAATTCGTGCCACAGGTTTTTACAATCGATACCCGACTGTCCGTGCGCGTTAATGGTCTTTTCTTTGAGGGCCAACCCGGTTAAGTAAATTTCGCCAATTGTTATTTTACCCATTGTTGTGTGGATTATAATTGTGTTTACTGGTAAACGCGTACGTAGTCAATTTCCATTTTTTGCGGCCATATGTCCTGCGCAATGCCCTTGGTCCCGCCCCAGTCGCCACCCACTGCCAGGTTTAACAGCAAATGCATTTTATTGTCAAATGGCCATGCGGCATAGCTGCTGTGCTCATTGGCAAACCGGAAATATACATGGTCGTCGACTGCCATTTTTATGCTGTCTGCGGTCCAGTCCAATGCATATACATGAAATTTTTCAGAGCAGTCTTTTACCAAAAGGGTATCGGTTTTCTGGGTATGAATAACATGGTTGTATTTTTTGCAATGAATGCTGGCGTGTATATAGCCCTGGTGAAAACCAACATGTTCCATGATGTCAATCTCGCCATCATCGGGCCATCGCATGTGGTCTTTGGAGGCCAGGGTCCAGATAGCTGGCCAGGTACCGGTACCTTTTGGCAATCGTGCTCTTATTTCCATGCGCCCGTATTGCCAGTCTGCTTTTCCTTTAGTAACCAGTCTCGCAGAAGTGTAGTCATTGTTTTGCCATTTCTCTTTACGCGCCTCTATTATCAGGTTGCCATTTTCTACCCGCGCATTTTCGGCCCTTTTACCGGTATAAAATTCCAGTTCATGATTGCCCCAGCCATTACCGCCCGTATCATAACTCCATTTGGCACTGTCGGGCAGGCCGTTATAATTAAATTCATCTGCCCATACCAGCTTTGGCTTCCTGTAGGTTCGTTTAAAGGCGGAAGTAAAAATTACAATTATCAGCGGCAGTAAACCAGCAAGGATGAACCAGGTACGATTTTTCATGCAGCAGCATTTAACGGGTTGAAGTTAGCAATAATTAACAGGAACTGCTGTTAAAGCAGGGTTGTGGCCAAAAAACTTACATCAGTTAGTATCTGCCAAAATATTTTTTGTCTTCAACCGGTAAGTACTATTTTTGCGGCAACATTATGACACCGTTTACACATACACATCATCATACAAACTTACCTGCCTGGTAAGCCAATGGTGTTTGTGTGCATTTATAAAACATTGAAGGGCTTACGCAAGTAGGCCCTTTTTGTTGTCTGAACCACGAATGGCAGGATATATTTGATTTTTTGGAACACAATAAAATTAATGATTGAATTGAAATATAAAAAGATTACTGAAAAGTTCAGAGCTGCGCTAATGAAAGTTCATACGGTATCGGATAGTGGTCTACGGGAAGTGGTTGAACTAAAAAGCTTTAATAATCCTGAAAATATCGATCTTGCGCAGGCAAAAATTAACTGGAGCATATAACACAGAAGTTGAACGGTTGATCAGTATTGATTCAACAAGTTTTCAATTCAAAAGGACCGGAAATCAAAAATGTAAAGGCACACTTATCCGCAATTCTTAAAATCTTATAAATTAAATTATGGTTCAGACAGACAAAATCCGCATTGCCATTCAAAAATCAGGCAGGCTATATGAAGATTCAGTAAGGCTGCTGAAGGAGTGCGGTATTGATTTGCGCAATGTAAAAGACCGGCTAAAAACGGAAAGTGATAATTTTCCGCTGGAAGTTTTTTTTCTGCGCGATGATGATATTCCGCAGTATGTAGAAGATGGTGTTGCCGATATTGGTATTGTAGGCGAAAACGTATTGTTTGAAAAAAATAAAAAAACAGCCGTTGTAGAAGAACTGGGTTTTGGCAAATGCAGGCTGTCTATTGCTGTACCACGCAGCCAGCACTATGATGGCATAGCTGGTTTAAAAGGCAAACGCATTGCTACCAGTTATCCTTTTTTGGTAAGCAGTTATCTAAAACAACACAATGTAGAGGCCGATATTCATGAAATCAGCGGGTCGGTTGAAATTGCGCCTGGTATAGGCCTGGCCGATGTGGTGGCCGATTTGGTAAGCAGCGGCTCTACTTTGTTTATGAACGGTCTGAAAGAAGTTGAAACCATTTTGCAATCACAGGCGGTACTGATAAAAAACAACGGACTGGGTCAGCCGCAATTGGATCTGCTGGACAAGTTGTTATTCCGTATCCGGGCTGTTAAAAAGGCAAAAAGAAATAAATATATTTTGCTGAATGCCCCGAATGAAAAAATAAAAGAGATCATGGCATTATTGCCTGGTATGAAAAGTCCCTCTGTTTTACCCCTGGCAGAAAGCGGCTGGAGCAGCGTGCATAGTGTGTTGAATGAAGACGAATTTTGGGAAAAAATTGAACAGCTGAAAGCAGCCGGTGCACAGGGTATATTGGTTATACCCATTGAGAAGATGGTTATCTGACAGCAAATTTCATATGCCACCTAGGCGTAAAAAGACAATCCAAAACCCTGGGGGGGACCAAGGATATAAAAAAACCGAAAACAACACCGGACGGGTGATATACATTGAAAATGCAGACATTTAAATTGCCACCACACAGCGAATGGAAAAAAATACTGGCAAGGCCGGTATTGGATGCTTCCGGGCTGGAACAAAAAGTAACGGCTATCCTGCAGGAAGTGAAGGCCGGGGGCGATGCCGCTGTAAAAAAATATACGGCATTATTTGATGGTGTTGAACTCAGTAATTTACTTGTAGATGAAAAACACATCAATGCAGCAGAAAAAGAAATACCACCGGCATTAAAAGCGGCTATTCAACAGGCGGCTGCCAACATAACGGCTTTTCATAAAAAACAGGTAAGCCCGGTGGAAATAATAGAAACCATGCCGGGTGTACAATGCTGGAGAAAAAGTGTAGGCATCGAAAAAGTTGGACTATACATTCCCGGTGGCTCTGCACCGTTGTTCTCCACTTTATTAATGCTGGCTATACCTGCAAAAATTGCCGGATGCAAAGAAATCATATTGTGTACGCCACCCGGTAAACAGGGTATAATAAACAACGCCATTTTATTTGCAGCAAAAACAGTGGGGGTTACAAAAATTTTCAGTGCCGGCGGCGTACAGGCCATCGCCGCCATGGCGTATGGCACACAAACCATACCCCAGGTATACAAAATTTTTGGACCGGGAAACCAATATGTAACCTGTGCCAAGCAACTCATACAAAAGGAAGGTATTGCCATTGATATGCCCGCCGGCCCCAGTGAAGTTGCTGTGTACGCCGACGAAACCGCTGATCCCGCTTTTGTGGCTGCGGATCTTTTATCGCAGGCAGAGCACGGGCCAGACAGCCAGGTGGTTTTGGTGGTGAGCCGTGAGTCGGTAGTTGGAAGTATTGAACATGAGATTCGGCAACAATTGGAACAACTGCCAAGAAAAGAGATAGCAGCTAAGGCGCTGGTGAACAGCAAAATCATAATTGTAAATGATGAAAACGAGGCAATCAATTTATTGAATGAATATGCGGCCGAGCATTTAATACTGAGTTGCAGAAACGCGCAGGCACTGGCCGAAAAAATAGTGAATGCCGGGTCGGTATTCCTGGGTAATTATTCCCCCGAAAGTGTGGGCGATTATGCCAGCGGTACCAACCATACCCTGCCTACCAATGGCTATGCAAAAGCTTATAGTGGTGTAAGCGTGGATAGTTTTGTAAAAAAAATTACTTACCAGCAATTAAGTAAAGAAGGTCTGCAAAATATTGGCAGCACCGTAGAGATAATGGCCGCAGCAGAAGGACTGGAAGCGCATAAAAATGCAGTTTCTATTCGCCTGAAGAAATGAATAAACAACATTCAGCACCCAATGCCAGCATGTACAAGGGTGCAACGCCTGCCTGGCCGACAGACGGACAAGAAAGATTAACAGCATTACAAAAGCCGGAAATATAAAAAAATGAGTTTCGATATCAATAACCTGCTTAGGGAGAATATAAAAAACCTGGTGCCTTACTCTACCGCCAGGGACGAGTTTAAAGGACAGGCCAGTATTTTTTTAGATGCCAACGAAAACAGTCTTGGCTCTCCGCTAACGAAGTGGTATAACCGCTATCCCGATCCCCTGCAATGGAAAGTAAAAGAAAAATTATCTGTCATAAAAGGCATCGCTCCGGAGCATATTTTCCTGGGTAATGGCAGCGATGAATGCATTGACACAGCCTACCGCGCTTTTTGTAACCCCGGCAAAGACAATGTTATTATTTGTCCGCCCACCTATGGCATGTACGAGGTAAGCGCCCATATTAACGATGTGGAAGTGCGCAGGGCCAGGCTGCTGGATAATTTTCAACTGGATTTGATACACCTGGAAAACCTGGTGGACGACAACACAAAAATTATCTGGTTGTGTTCGCCCAATAACCCCACCGGCAATTCACTGCATCGCGAAGATGTAGAAACTGTGCTGAACAATTTTCCCGGGCTGGTGGTAATAGACGAAGCTTATATTAATTTCTCCAAACACCGTTCTTTTATAGCTGAATTGCCCGAATATCCCAATTTACTGGTGATGCAGACGCTCAGCAAGGCCTGGGGCCTGGCAGGACTGAGGCTGGGTATGGCTTTTGCAAGTAAAGCCATTATTGAGATATACAACCGGGTAAAGCCGCCCTACAATATTGGCCAGGCCACGCAGGAACTGGTATTAAAGGCGCTGGAAGAAGTAGGCCAGGTGAATGATATGATTAAACTGATTGTACAGATGCGCGATGACCTGGCTGTGGAATTAAAAAAGCTGCCCCTGGTGCAAAAAGTATATGGCAGTGATGCAAATTTTTTATTGGTGAAAGTAACTGATGCCAGAGCCATTTATGATTATTTGCTGAAGAAAGGAATCGTGGTGCGCGACCGCAGCAGGGTAGAATTATGCGAAGGTTGTTTGCGCATAACCATCGGTACCGAAAAGGAAAATAAAGATTTAATCAAAAACCTGGAGAGCTTCCTGTTAAATTAGGTATTTTTAATTTTATAAAACCATCTTATATGCGTTGTTTAAAAGGGCTTACTATTTTTATTAACTGCATGTTCCTGTTAACGCTTGCAGCCTGTGCGGGCGATACAACCAAAGTTAAAAACCGTGCGCCGGAAGCAGATGCCGGCGGCATTACTTTGCCAGCCAGTTTTACGTCGGTAAAAGTTGCAGCGGGTTTGGGCCGCGCCAGGCATATTGTTGTGGCAGCCAATGGAGACATATTTGTAAAACTGGACAAATTGAAAGATGGAAAAGGTATTTACCGTTTACACGACAGCAATGGTGATGGCGTAGCAGATGAAACAACCGGTCTTGGCAATTACACGGGCACCGGCATTACCATTAAAAATGGTTATTTGTATGCTTCTTCCAACACGGCTGTATATCGCTATAAAATAAATGAGCAGACCGGAAAGGCAGACGAAGCTTCTGAGCAGAAAATAATAACTGGGTTATGGGATCATCACCAGCACGAAAGCAAATCCATTACACTGGATAACGAGGGCAACATTTATGTAAATATTGGTGCGCCATCCAATTGTTGCCAGGTGCAGGACAGAACAAACGGATCGCCCGGACAGGATCCTTGCCCTATACTCGATTCGGCCGGAGGCATCTGGCAATTCAGGGCAGACAAGCTGAACCAGGGTTACGGCGATGGTGTGCGCTATGCTACCGGTTTGCGCAACGTAGTGGGACTTGACTGGAATACTGAAGTAAATGATTTGTATGTAATGCAGCACGGAAGGGACATGCTGTTTCAGTTTTATCCCGAAATGTTTAGCCAGAAAGAAGGTGCCGAAAATCCGGCAGAAGAAATGTTCCGCATAAAAAAAGGATCAGACTGTGGTTGGCCCTATTGTTATTTTGATAACGGAAAAAATGCCAAACTGCTCAATCCTGAATATGGTGGCGACAGAAACAAAGTGGGCCGTTGCGAAAACAAAACAAAATCAATTGTACAATTTCCCGGTCACCTTGCACCCAATGCTTTATTGTTTTATACCGGTTCAAAATTTCCCGCCAGGTATAAAAACGGTGCATTCATTGCTTTTCACGGATCATGGAACAGGGCACCGGAGCCACAGGCTGGTTATTTTGTAGTGTTTGTTCCGTTTAAAGATGGTATGCCCACCGCAAAATGGGAAGTATTTGCAGACGGTTTTGCCGGTGCCAATATTAACAGGGCTACTTACCGGCCATGCGGACTTGCACAGGATAAAAATGGCAACCTGTATGTATCGGATGATAACAACGGCTCTATCTGGAAGATAACTTACAATGGCAAATAGTTTTGTTGAGCCAATGAAACACTAATTCTATTAAACATCGTTGCCCGCCTGTCCGGCAGGCAGGCGTGGCACATTTGTACAACAGCATAAGTCTGAACAATTTTATATGAAAATCATTATCGGCAGCGGCATTGTTTTTTTAGTAGTCCTCAGTTCTTTTCAAACAAAACCCCAGGCGGGTGGTATTAAAGCCTCTGTTGAAAGAGGGCAGAAAGTATATGACGCAAAATGCCTGGCCTGTCACCAGGCAGATGGTATGGGAGTACCACGCATGAACCCCCCATTGACAAAAACCAAATGGGTGCTGGGCGACAAAAAGGCATTGGTAAAAATTGTACTGAACGGTTTAAAGGGTGGAGAGATAGAAATTGATGGAGACGATTTTCATAATCCCATGCCACCGCAGGCCGGCCAGTTAACCGATCAGCAGATTGCGGATGCACTCACTTTTGTAAGAAATAGTTTTGGCAATAAAGCAAGCGCGGTTACAGTAACAGATGTAAAAGCTGCAAGGGAAGCAGCAGCAGGTACCACAGCGACCGCGAAAAAACCTGTAGTAAAAACGCCGGCTAAAAAAGCACCCGTAAAACACTAAATGAAAAGAATATTATTTATTGACCGCGATGGAACGCTTATTGACGAAGCGCCACCTACTTACCAGCTGGATTCATTTGCCAAACTTGGCTTTTACCCGCATATGTTTGAATACATGGGCCGTATAGCCCGCGAATTTGATTATGAACTGGTAATGGTAACCAACCAGGATGGATTGGGCACACCTGCATTTCCGGAGGATACTTTCTGGCCATTGCACAACCTGGTAATGAAAAGCCTGGAAAGAGAGGGTATACATTTCAGTGCAGTGTATATTGATCGTTCTTATCCAAAAGACAATCTGCCCACACGCAAACCTGGTATTGGCATGCTGACAGCATACCTGGACAACGATAAATACGATATTGCGAATTCTTATGTTATCGGCGATCGCATCACTGATATTCAGCTGGCAAAAAACCTGGGTTGCCGTGGTATCTGGCTAAATAATGAGCCGGGCCTTGGCGCCGGAGAAATTGCCGATAAAGCGGCTTCCCTGCATAAAGACGGGACCATAGCGCTGGAAACCACCCAATGGGCTGCTATATATGAATACCTGCGACTGGGTTTGCGTCAGGTAGTGCATGAAAGAAATACCAACGAAACACAGATAAAAATCGATTTAAATATCGACGGATCGGGCAAAGCAGCAATTGTAACGGGGCTGGGTTTTTTTGATCATATGCTGGAACAAATTGCCCGCCACGGAAAGATGGACATTACCATAAGGGCCAATGGCGATTTGCATATAGACGAACACCATACCATAGAAGATACAGGCATTGCACTGGGCGAAGCATTTGCAAAAGCGCTGGCAGATAAACGTGGTATGGAGCGCTACGGGTTTGCCTTGCCCATGGATGAAGCCGATGCCAAAGTACTGATAGATTTTGGCGGCCGCAACTGGATGGTCTGGAATGCATCATTTAAAAGGGAAAGAATAGGCGAGATGCCAACAGAAATGTTTTTCCATTTCTTCAAATCATTTTCTGATGCTGCCAGATGCAACCTCAATATTGAATGCCATGGAGACAATGAACACCATAAAATAGAAGCTATCTTCAAGGCATTTGCAAAGGCTATACGAATGGCGGTAAAACGGGATCCGCTGAGTAACTATTTGCCAAGTACCAAAGGCGTTCTTTAGCGCTGCGTTCGCAGTTTATAGTTAAGAATTAAGAGTTAAGAATTAAGAGTTAAGAGTTCTCTGTTCGGTGTTCAGTATGTAAAGATTGCCGGGTATGCCAGGTCTGAAAAAACAAAAACGCTGAACTAACAACCAAGAACCGGGAACTGATCACGCCAGCACATCGCGGTACTCCGCCTTTTTATCAAATACAGATTTTGCAAAAGGGCAAAGCGGAATGATTTTCATTTGGTGCGTACGCGCAAATTCAACCGCCGTATGCACCAGTTGCAGTCCCACGCCTTTGCCGGCCAGCGAGTCGTCTACTTCTGTATGCTCAATGATCATTTTATTATCGGCCGGCTTGCTGTAAACCAGTTCTGCCAGTATAGCGCCATCCCGGCCTGCATAAAACATTCCCTTGCCGCCAATTTGTTTGTGTTGTATAATCATGCTCAGGATTTAATGAGTTGTTGTAGAATAGTATATCCCTGCGGCCAGTTGCCCAGGTTGGAGGCTGAATTGATATGCCCCAGCGCACCCACGGTTATTAGTTTACTGCCCCAGTTATCTGCAAAAAATTGTGCTCTTTCCATGCTTGCATACAAATCATTGGTGCTGGCAATAACAATAGAATGAAAAGGAAGTTTGAATAAGGGCATTGGTGTAAATCCGGTAGTACCGGGCGGATAGGAGGGGGCTTCGGTGTCGCTTGGAGCTACCAGCAAAGCACCCTTTATGCGGTGTTGGTATTTTGCGGCCCATTTTACAATGGTGCAGCAGGCCAGGCTATGGCCAATTAAAACAACATCTTTCAAAGGAGATTGTATCACCTTGTTTTCAATGGTGGTTATCCATTCATCACAAACGGGTGTATCCCATTCGGTTTGCTCAATACGTGTAAAGCCATATTTGTTTTGCCAATGCGTTTGCCAGTGCTGTGGTCCTGAATTATTAAGACCGGGAAGAATAAAGCAGTAGGTTGCATCCATGCGATAAAATTCGTAATTTTAAGCAAATTAAAGACTGATGGATAAGGATTTGTTAAAAAAGAAATTGCATGAGCAGATTGATGCCATGGATGATGAACTGGCGCTGCAGATGCTGCATGAAGCGGCCGCTGAATACAGTAAAGCACAGGATATCCGTGATGACCTGACACATGAACAAGTAGAAAGGCTTAATGAATCTTTATGGCAATTGGACAATGGACAATGGAAGCCGCATGAAGAAGTAAAGAATCTGTCAAAAACATGGTTGCAGAAATAAGGTGGTCTGATAATGCCATAGAAGATTATCATTCAATTATTGACTATTTATTATTAGCGTGGAACGAAGAAATTGCAAGGAGGTTCATTGAAATTACAGAATTCAAATTACGGCAAATATCCGCACATCCACATATTGGAATCCCCTCTCTTCTTGTAGATAATGTTCGTAGTGTATTAATTACAAAGCATAATCGTTTGTATTATCGTATTATTTCAGCGCAAATTATTGAAATTGCAAGTGTCTTTGACATCCGGCAAAATCCTTCCAAAAACAAATTCGAATAGCCAATAAAAAATATTTGCCAGTTTAGTTTTTCTCACCCATATTTGCACTGCAATGACAAAAAGCATTCAAAATATTCAGTGGTGGTGGCATACAAACCTCAACAGGGGCAAGTAATGCTATAACCAATGAGCATCATACTATATTCAGGCCCCGATATATTCGGGGCTTTTTTATTGTCTAAACCGGGATTAGTGAGATGTTTGGGATAAATGGGAATTGATAACCTGAAAAGCTTTTCTTATGGCGGATTTTAAATATGGAGAAATAACAGAAAAGATAATTGGCGCTGCTTTTCGTGTGCATAATACGCTGGGCTGTGGTTTTCAGGAAGTAATTTATCAAAGGGCGTTAGAAATGGAACTCAGGTTAATCCCTCTTGACTATGTAAGAGAATTTGAAATGCCTATTTTTTACCTTGATAAACAAATTGGTACAAGACGGGTTGATTTTTTTGTTGAAAACAAGATAAGCGTTGAATTAAAGGCGGTAACCAAAATAGATGATACAAACCTGGCGCAGGCGATAAATTATTTAGAAGCCTACAATCTTGAAATAGGTCTGTTGATCAATTTTGGAAGTAAGCGGCTGGAGTTTCACCGGCTCACCAATAAAAAATACAATCCTGCGATTATTCATCATGCTATCCAATCCAAAAAATCCCAGTAATCCCATAAATCCCCGTTTTACAATGAAAAGGATTCAATTAGCAACCACCTGTAAGAAAATGCTGGCCGATGTGTTTACGCCCGTTGGTATTTACCTGCGGCTGCGCGACCGGTTCCGCGATACTGTTTTGCTTGAAAGCACCGATAGCCATGTGGCAGACAGCAGCTTTTCTTTTATCGGTATCAATGCTATTGCAGGTATAGAAATTACTTCTGCCAACAGTATTGAGTTTAAATTACCAGGGCAGGAACCCGAGCGGGTAGGCATAAAAGATACCAGTGAAGTGCCAGGCCTGTTGTGGAGTTTTATGCAGCATTTCGAAGTAAGTAACACCAGCAGGGATACTGCCTGTGCGCAGGGACTATACGGGTATACCAGTTTTGATGCGGTTCAGTTTTTTGATACTGTTCGGTTTCGCGATCGGGCTGTTCCATCCGCGACAGGATCGTCAGAGGGCATTCCGCTGATGCGTTACCGCCTGTACCAATATGTAATTGCCATTAATCATTACAAAGATGAATTGTATATCTGCGAGAACATTATACCCGGCATAGAATCCGAACTGGCAGTGGTAGAAAGCCTGATAAAAAGCAAAGACATACCGGTCTATCCGTTTAAGGCAGCAGGTGGCGAAACCAGCAACATGACCAATGAGGCATATATTGAAATGGTAAAAAAAGGTATTGCCAGTTGTTACCGCGGAGATGTGTTTCAGATTGTGCTGAGCCGCCGTTTTGAACAGGCGTTTACCGGCGATGAACTAAATGTATACCGGGCGCTGCGCAGCATTAACCCTTCTCCCTACCTGTTTTTCTTTGACTATGGCGATTATAAATTAATGGGTTCTTCGCCGGAAGCACAGATCATTATTAAAAATGGTAAAGCGATAGTGCATCCTATTGCCGGCACGTTTAAAAGGACTGGCGATGATGAGACAGACAAACAGGAAGCAGCCAGGTTGCTGACCGATGCAAAAGAAAACGCCGAACATGTAATGCTGGTAGATTTGGCAAGGAATGATTTAAGCCGGCTTTGTGATGATGTAAAGGTGGAGCATTACAGGGAAGTACAATATTTCAGTCATGTTATACACCTGGTAAGTGAAGTAACAGGCCATGTAAGGGCCGGAACCAATCCTTTTGAATTACTGGCAAAAACATTTCCGGCAGGTACATTAAGTGGCGCACCCAAAATAAAAGCCATGCAGCTGATAGATGATTTTGAGCCAACATCGCGTGGCAATTATGGCGGCGGTATCGGCTTTATGGGTTTCGACGGCAGTTGCAACCATGCCATTATGATCCGTACGTTTTTAAGTAAGCAAAACACCCTTACTTACCAGGCAGGCGCCGGCGTGGTAGCGGCCAGCAACCCCGAAAGTGAATTGCAGGAAGTAAACAATAAATTGGGGGCATTAAAAAAAGCCATTGTTTTCGCAGAAAGTATATAGCAGCAACGCGCCTTGCGCATTCTTTTACAAACAATAACAGGCAATGAAGATTTTAGTATTCGATAATTACGATTCATTTACTTATAACCTGGTACACCTGGTAGAAAAAATACTGCACCAGAAGGTGGAAGTACACAGAAATGATAAACTGCCGCTGGAGAAGGTGAAAGAATTTGATAAGATTATTTTATCGCCCGGACCAGGTGTGCCGGAAGAAGCCGGCTTGTTATTACCGCTGATAAAAGAATATGCAGCCACCAAATCAATTTTAGGGGTTTGCCTAGGGCACCAGGCCATTGGGCAGGCATTTGGCGGCGACCTTATCAACCTGAGTACGGTATATCATGGTGTGGCCATGCCGGTCATAGTCAATAGCCAGGAATCGAAAGCCAGCAGCCCATTATTTAAAGGATTGCCCGGTACATTCGAAGTGGGGCGTTACCATTCCTGGGTGGTGGCGGAGAAAAATTTTCCATCAGCGCTGGAGATTACCGCGCGCGATGAAAACAATTTTATTATGGCGTTGCAGCATAAAACATTTGATGTGCAGGGCGTTCAGTTTCACCCCGAGAGCGTGTTAACGCCACTGGGCGAAAAGATTATGCGGAACTGGTTAGCTGTCTGAACTGCGACTGATAAGATGTTTGGAACAACTGAGAAATGATAATTTGAAAAGCTATTCTTATGACGGATTTTAAATATGGGGAAATAACAGAAAAGCAGGCGATAAATTATTTTGCTGCTTACCATCCTGAAAGAGGCCGGTTGATCAATTTTCATCCTGCTATCCAACCCAAAAAATCCCAATAATTCCATAAATCCCGGTCGGACAATGAAAAAGATTTTACAATATTTATTCGAACACAAAACACTTAGCCGTGAAACGGCAAAGGAAGTATTGCTTAACATTGGCAGGGCTGTTTATAACGAACATGAGGTAACTGCTTTTATGACGGTATACCTTATGCGCAGCATTACCATAGAAGAATTGCAGGGTTTCAGGGATGCGTTGCTGGAACTATGTGTACCGCTTGACATGGGCGGATATTCTACCATAGATATCGTGGGCACAGGCGGCGATGGGAAAAATACATTTAATATTTCTACGCTGGCCTGTTTTATAGTGGCGGGTGCGGGACAGAAGGTAACAAAACACGGAAACTATGGTGCCACCTCCGTTAGCGGCGCCAGCAATGTAATGGAGCAGCTGGGATACAAATTTAAAAACGATTCCACACGCCTGAGAAAAGAAGTGGAAGAGGCCAATATTTGTTTTTTGCATGCACCATTGTTTCACCCGGCATTAAAAGCGGTTGCTCCTATACGAAAGAATCTTGGTATCCGCACTTTCTTTAACATGCTGGGGCCAATGGTAAACCCCGCGGCCCCGGGTTGTCAACTGGTGGGCGTTTATAACCTGGAGATGGCAAGGATATATAATTACCTGCTGCAGCAGACAGGTAAAGCCTTTACCATTATTCACAGCCTGGATGGCTATGATGAAATATCGCTCACCAATGATACCAGGGTGATTACCAATAAGGGCGAAAAAATAATGACGCCACAGCAACTGGGAAAACGTTCTGTACAGGCTACCGATATTTATGGAGGCAATTCGGTAGAAGAGGCGGCCAGGTTATTTTCAAAGATTTTGAAAGGAGAAGGCAGCTGGGCACAGAATGCCGTGGTGTTTGCCAATGCTGCCATGGCCCTGCAATGTACGGGCAATTTTGCCAGTTACGACGAAGCTTACGCAGCAGCGGTAGAAAGCCTGGAAACTGGCAAAGCCAATGATGCATTAAGGAAGTTGATAGCCATGCAGTAGTTAGTTGAATGGTTGATTGGTTGATTGGGTAATAAGATATTGTAAAGACTTTCCACATGTAATCCCGCAGGGATGACATTAATTGAATGGTTGAATGGTTGATTGGTTGATTGGGTAATAAGATATTGTAAAGACTTTCCGCATGTAATCCCGCAGGGATGACATTAATATAGAAATTAAAACAGACGAATGAACATCCTGGATAAAATAATTGAGCACAAAAAAAAAGAAGTGGCGCAGCGAAAATCAGCTGTGCCGGTAGCCGAATTGCAGAAAACCAAATATTTCGGAAGAAGCCCGCTTTCTGTAAAGGAATTTTTGTTGGATCAACAAAAAACGGGCATTATAACTGAATTTAAAAGACGGTCACCCTCCAAAGGCATTATCAATGGAGCGGCAGATGTTGTTGCTGTTACAACCGCTTACACAAACCATGGGGCTTCCTGTTTGTCGGTGCTGACAGACGAAACATTTTTCGGTGGCAGTACGGAAGATTTGTTGAAGGCCAGGATTAATGAAATACCCATCCTGCGAAAGGACTTTATGATCGATGAGTACCAGGTAGTGGAGGCAAAGTCGATGGGTGCAGATATGATTTTATTGATTGCCGCCTGCCTAAGCCCGGCCGACGTGAAGCGATTGGCGATTTTTGCAAAAAACCTGGGCCTGGACGTTTTACTTGAATTGCATGCAGAAGAAGAACTGGAACATATATGCGGGGAAACAGTATTAATAGGTATAAATAACCGCAACCTGAAAACATTTGAAGTAGACATTAACCGGAGCCTGAAAATGGCGGAGCAAATACCTGCCGGAAAGATTAAAATAGCTGAAAGCGGCATTGGGGCGCCGGCTACTGTCAATTTATTCAGGGAACATGGCTTCAGCGGTTTTTTAATGGGAGAAAATTTTATGAAAGAAGCTGATCCTGGAAAAGCTTTCGCGAAATTTGTACAGGAACTTAATACCGCTTCAGGCCAGCCTGACCGAAAGGCCTGAGGAATGGGTACACGATTGCAGCCGGATACGCTTAACCTTAAAATTCTGTATTGCATGAGAATCAAAGTATGCGGCATGACCCAAATTGAACAGGTGGATAAACTGTCAGATTTGGGAGTCACTTTCGCGGGCTTTATTTTTTATCCAAAGAGTCCGCGTTATGTTTTTAAACACATGACTACTACCCAAATCCGGAAGGAAAATAATATCAACAAGGTAGGGGTATTTGTAAACGCCCCGGTAGAAGAAGTGTTGCATATGGTAGACGAGTGCAGGCTGCATATGGTGCAATTGCACGGCGATGAAAGCCCTAAGTATTGCGAAAAAATTGCCGATTACGTATCTGTGGTTAAGGCTTTTCGCCTGAGCGATAATGATAGTGTGCAATGGATGATAAGGCCATTTATGGATGTATGTGATATGTTTATGTTTGATACCATGGGGGCGGGATATGGAGGTACGGGCAAAAAGTTTGACTGGAACATGCTGCTGGGACAAACCATAGGAAAACCGTTTTTTTTGAGCGGCGGTATAGAACCGGGCGACGAAGAAAAATTGAAATCTTTTACCAGCGAGCCGGTTGCCAAAGCCCTGTTTGCGGTTGACATTAACAGTAAATTTGAACTGGCACCCGGTATAAAAGAACTCGATAAAGTACGGCTCTTTGCCGGCAATTTAAAAGATTAGCAACAAATTAAAATCAAGATTGGCAGCTTATGAATATCAAAGTATGTGGCATTACACAATTAAAGCAATTGCAGCAATTAGACGGCATGGACATCGACTTCGCCGGCCTGATTTTTTTCAAAGGTTCTCCCCGGTACGTGGGAAATACATTATCAGCCAGGGATGTAAAAGCACTTGACGCTGATATCAGGAAAGTGGGTGTATTTGTAGATGCTTCGGTTGATGAAATCATGCGGGTCGTAGATGATTATGCGCTGGATATAGTACAGTTGCACGGAGATGAATCACCCGCGCAATGCGAAGAATTGTCGGAGCAGATTGAAGTGATAAAGGTATTTAGCATTCCGGATGATAAAAAAGATATTGATGAAATAGTAGCAGACTATGACGATGTGTGCGATTATTATTTATTTGATACATCTGTTAATGGTGTAAAAGGAGGAACAGGGAAAAAATTTGACTGGAAAAAACTAAGCAAAAGCAAGATTGAAAAGCCGTTCTTCCTGAGCGGCGGTATAGAGCCGGATGACGCCGTGAAATTAAAAGGTATAAAACACCCCGATTTCTATGGTGTTGATATTAACAGCTTATTTGAAAAAGAGCCCGGCATTAAAGACATGGCCAAAATACTACAGTTTAAACTGGCATTGAAAAAATAACTGCATGGAGATAACGAAATACCGGAAAGAATATGAACAGGCGGTCATCGATCTTATTCTGCATATACAGCAAAATGAATTTGGCGTACCGGTTACCATTAAAGACCAGCCCGACCTGCTGGACATAGAAAATTTTTATTGCAGGGACAAAGGCAATTTCTGGATAGCAACTGATAATAATAAATTGATTGGCAGCATTGCCCTTATTGATATTGGAAACAGACAGTCCGCATTGCGCAAAATGTTTGTACACAGCGACTACCGGGGAAAAGAAAAAGGAATAGGGCAGCAGTTACTCGATTGTGTGACCGGGTGGTGCAGGCAAAAAGGCATTGATGAAATTTACCTGGGCACTTTTGATAAGCTGCGGGCTGCACAAAAGTTTTATCTGAAGAATGGTTTTATTGAAGTGGCGAAAGCATCATTGCCCGCAGCATTTCCGGTGATGCAGGTAGACAACATGTTTTTTAAGTTGCATTTGAAATAAATTATTACAACCAGATTTGTACAACCATGGTACATATTCGTAATGCCGAAGAAAAGGATTTGCCGGCCATACTGACCATTTACAATGATGTAATTGTAAATACCACGGCTGTTTACGATTATGAGCCTCATACGCCTGCCATGCGGCTTGCCTGGTTCAATGCAAAAAAGGAACAGGGGTTCCCGGTATTTGTGGCAGAAGAGAACGGAAAGGTACTGGGATTAAGTTCAATTGGTCCTTTCCGTGCATGGGCGGCCTACCAGTTTTCTGTTGAAAATTCTATCTATGTGGCAGCAGATGCAAGGGGAAAAGGCATTGGCAAAATGCTGATGCCACCAATAATAGATGCAGCCAGGCAGTTGGGTATGCATACGATGCTTGCAGGAATAGATGCCAGTAACGAAGCCAGCATACAACTGCACAAAGATTTTGGTTTTGAAGAAGTGGCGCATTTTAAACAGGTAGGCTGGAAGTTTGGGCGCTGGCTGGATTTGAAGTTTTTGCAGTTGATTATTGTTTGAGGAGGTTGTATTATAGGATGGGCGAAAGCGGCGCTGTACGAGGTCTCTGACTTCGTACCCATTATGTTCTTCAAAGCCTCTGGCTTTTTAAAACAAAACTATGGACAGTATATATTTCAGACCCGGATATACAATAAGGGATCAGAATGCCACACATTTTCTGACGTTTACGGTTTGTGGCTGGATAGATTTGTTTACAAGAAAGGTATATAAAGATATTTTGGTTGACTCGTTCAGATATTGCCAGAAGGAGAAAGGGCTTATATTGAATGCCTATGTTATTATGAGTAACCATTTGCACTTAATTGCAAAGGCAAAACAGGGGTATATACTTAGTGATATTATCCGCGATTTTAAAAAGTTTACCCATCGTCAAATGATCAAAATAATAGAAAGCGATATAGAGAGCCGGCGGTTATGGATGTTGCACCAGTTTACCTATTACGCCAGCAGGCACAGTAAAAATGAAAATTACCAGATTTGGACAAATGACAATCATCCGGAGGAGTGTACAGGGAAAGATTTTACGGATAAAAAATTGCTGTATACGCACGAGAACCCTGTCAGGGCCGGTATTGTTGCAAAGGCAGAAGATTACCTTTATTCCAGCGCCTCTAATTATGCGGGTTTGGGTGGCATTCTGAATGTGGAGTTATTGTAAATGGCGGGTCGGAGACCCGTAAGAACATAGTTGGTACGAAGTCGGAGACTTCGTACAGCGCCGAATGTTGGATTATTGTAATTGGCGGGCCGGAAACCTGCAAGAACATAGCTAATACGAAGTCGGAGACTTCGCGCAGCAACACACAGCAACCAGTATGGCCGCTGGCGGAATCTGCAGGCGGCCAATGCAAAAATTATAGTATGAACAAACCAGGTTGGTGGAAGAGGTTGAATAGCATTACAGCAGTACAAGTGTGCGACGCAACACAGTTGAACGGTATTACCAGGGCCTGGTCCATAAAAAAAATAATGAGTAATGATTAACAGAACAGTACCACAGGGAAAATACAAGGGCACTTACCAGCAACCCGATATTTTTGGATACTATGGCCATTTTGGCGGAGCCTATATTCCGGAAATGCTGCACCGCAATGTGGAAGAACTCAAAAGCCGCTACCTGCAGATAATGTATGATCCGGCGTTTCAAAAAGAGTTTCATGCATTGCTGAAAGATTATGTCGGTCGTCCTACACCGTTATACCTGGCACAAAGGCTGAGTAATGAGTTCAATACACAAATCTACCTGAAGCGGGAAGACCTGTGCCATACGGGAGCGCATAAAATCAATAATACCATTGGACAGATTTTGCTGGCGCAGCGGCTGGGCAAGAAAAGAATCATTGCAGAAACCGGTGCCGGCCAGCATGGGGTTGCAACGGCCACAGTTTGCGCGCTGAAAGGAATAGAATGCATTGTTTACATGGGCGAAAAAGATATTGAACGGCAGGCACCCAATGTAGCAAGAATGAAGATGCTGGGGGCAAAAGTAGTGCCTGCGCTGAGCGGCAGCAAAACATTGAAAGATGCCACCAATGAAGCCATACGCGACTGGATCAACCATCCCAATGATACACACTATATCATTGGCAGCGTGGTAGGTCCACATCCTTACCCGGATATGGTGGCACGTTTTCAAAGTGTGATAAGTGAAGAAACGCGCTGGCAGTTAAAAGAAGCTACCGGCAGCGAATTGCCCACACATATAATGGCCTGTGTAGGTGGTGGCAGCAATGCAGCAGGTGCCTTCTATCATTTTTTGGAAGAGCCGGGCGTACAACTGGTGGCGGTAGAAGCCGCGGGTCTTGGTATAAACAGTGGCATGAGTGCAGCCACTACGCAACTGGGTAAACCAGGTGTTTTGCATGGCAGCAAAAGCCTGGTAATGCAAACAGCAGATGGCCAGGTAATAGAACCACACAGTATTTCGGCAGGACTTGATTATCCTGGTATTGGCCCTTTGCACGCCCATTTGTTTGAAACGGGCCGTGGTATTTTTCTGAGTGCCACTGATGACGAAGCATTGAAAGCTGCTTTTCATCTGGCCAGAACAGAGGGTATCATACCGGCGCTGGAAACAGCACACGCATTGTCGGCATTGAATCAGTTGAAATGGAAGACCACAGATAAGGTAGTGATTTGCTTAAGTGGCAGGGGTGACAAGGATATGGCTGCTTATATGAAGGCCATGGATTTTGAAGGGTAAAACAGCATCAATGGAAAAGGTAGAGTTTATAGCGTATGATTCATCGCTGGCGCCGTATTTCAAAGAATTGAATGTAAGCTGGCTGAGACAATATTTTGTTGTGGAGCCGATAGACGAAATTATGTTATCGGATCCGCAGACTTATATCATTGATAAGGGTGGCTATATTTTTTTTGCGCGACTGGCTGGAGAAATTGTTGGCACATTTGCTTTTGTAAAAACGGACGGGATTTTTGAACTGGGCAAGATGGCGGTATCTGAAAAACAGCGTGGCAAAAAAATCGGTAACCAGATGCTTGATTTTTGCCTGGCCAGCGCAAAGCAATTGGGTATGAATAAACTGTTCCTGTATTCGAATACCAAACTGGAAAATGCCATTCATTTGTACCGGAAATATGGCTTTACAGAAGTTCCATTCGGTAGTTCAGCATACAAAAGAAGCAATATAAAAATGGAAGTGACAATATAAAAAAAATGAGATGAACCGCATTGCAGAACTATTTCAACGCAAACCAAATAATGTATTGAATGTCTATTGCACGGCAGGCTACCCGCAGTTAAACGCAACACTAACGGTAATGAAGGCCCTGCAGGACAACGGAGCAGATATTATTGAACTGGGTATGCCCTATAGTGATCCGCTGGCAGACGGGCCCGTTATCCAGCACAGCGGCAGCGTGGCACTGGCCAACGGTATGACGATTACTGAACTTTTCGGACAACTGCATGATTTCAGAAAGCAAATATACGTACCTGTTATATTGATGGGCTACATGAACCCGGTATTGCAATATGGTTTTGAGAAATTCTGCCAGCATGCTGCTGCATTGCCCGTAGACGGCCTCATATTGCCCGATTTGCCTGAACATGAATTTGAAACTGAGTACGGTGCCATTATGCAGCGCTATGGCCTGGATTTTATTTTTCTTGTTACACCGGAGACTTCCGAAGAAAGGATAAAAAAACTGGACCAGTTAAGTACTGGTTTTTTATATGCTGTATCATCATCGTCTACTACCGGCAGCGACAAAAATATGACTGATGTAACCGCCTACCTGGAGCGGCTAAAAAGCTATCAGTTAAAGAACCCGGTACTGGTAGGTTTCGGCATAAAAGACAAACAGACATTTGATGCTGCCTGTAAGCACGCCAATGGAGCCATTATTGGAACAGCTTATATCAAAGCGCTGGAGAGCGCTGCCGGTATTAGCGAAACAACGGCCGCATTTATAAAGAACGTTATTTCATAAAACCAATTAATTAGTAAAAACCTGGTGCTAACAATTATCAAATACAATGCGGGCAATATCCAGTCGGTGCTATATGCACTGGAAAGGATTGGTATGGAGGCAACCGTAACAGATGATGTGGAATTGATTCAGAAAGCAGACAAGGTTATTTTTCCCGGGGTGGGTGAGGCCAGCACCGCTATGAACTATCTTAAGGAACGCGGTCTGGATAAGGTGATAAAGAACCTGGAGCAACCCGTGCTGGGCATTTGTCTTGGTATGCAGTTAATGTGCAATTACTCAGAAGAAAATGATACGGCCTGCCTGGGCATTTTTGATGAAAATGTGAAACACTTTCAGCCCTCTTCAGGGATGAGCGCCAAAGTGCCCCAGATAGGATGGAACGATATCTATGACTTGAAAACAGATTTGTTTAAAAACCTTCCCCTGCACAGCTATTGTTATTTTGTGCACGGGTATTATGCGGCTTTGGGGTCGCATACCATTGCTACAGCCAATTATACATTGCCCTATAGCGCAGGTCTGCATAAAGATAATTTCTATGGGGTGCAGTTTCACCCCGAGAAAAGTGCAGCGGTGGGTGAGCAAATTTTGAAGAATTTTATAAATATGTAGCCGTTTGGCAAACTCTTTTATGAACAATAATAACAGACCCGGTTCAAGTTATAGTAATGAAGGTAAAGCTCCGTCAGCAGCCGGCAGTATGCAAATTATCCCGGCCATTGATATTATAGATGGCAAATGCGTTCGCCTTACACAGGGCGACTATGAACAAAAGAAAATATACAACGAACACCCGCTGGAAGTAGCCAAACAATTTGAAGCCGCGGGACTGACACGTTTACACCTGGTTGATTTGGACGGGGCCAAAGCCGGTGCTGTAAAAAACTGGAAAGTACTGGAAGCCATTGCTGGTAAAACATCGCTGGTAATTGATTTTGGCGGCGGAATAAAAAAAGAAGAAGACGTGAAAATTGTTTTTGATTGCGGGGCCGTCTATGCCACTATCGGCAGCCTGGCAGTTAAAGACGAACAGACATTTGTAAACTGGCTGAACACATACGGTGCGGGGAAATTCCTACTGGGCGCCGATGTGAAAGATGAAAAGATTGCAGTGGCTGGCTGGCTGGAGACAACTGCTATCTGGGTGTATGATTTTATCAGGAAATACATTGAACACGGCGTTCAGCAGGTTTTTTGCACAGATGTGAGCAAAGATGGAAAATTGGAAGGGCCTTCCACAGCTTTATATAAAACCATTATTAGCGAATTTCCTGCATTGCATTTTATTGCCAGCGGTGGGGTAAGTTCAATGAAAGATTTGGAAGAGCTGCAGGCAATAGGCTGTAAGGGTGTTATTGTGGGAAAAGCCATTTATGAAGGAAGAATCAGTATTAAAGACTTAACAAATTTCTGAGAAACAGATATTGGCACTTAGTAATGAATGAAGACTTTACGCAAATAAGCATGATATGACCCTGACCGTGTCGTCTGAATACTAAGTACTAATATCTCAATACTATACCATGCTCACAAAACGAATCATACCATGTCTTGATATAAAAGACGGACGCACGGTAAAAGGGATCAACTTTGAAAATATCCGTGATGCCGGTGACCCCGTTGAACTGGGGGCACTGTATGCCAGGGAAGGTGCTGATGAACTGGTTTTTCTTGATATTACGGCAACGGTAGAAAAAAGAAAAACATTGAGTGAACTGGTCAACCGTATTGCACATCACATCAATATACCTTTTACAGTAGGAGGTGGTATTAGCAGCGTAGATGATGTAAGTATACTGCTGCAGAACGGTGCCGATAAGATTTCAGTAAATACTTCCGCATTTAAAAGACCAGAACTGATAAAGGAACTGGCAAAAGAGTTTGGCAGCCAGTGCGTGGTGCTGGCAATAGATACCAAACAGGAAGCAGACGGCGAATGGTATGTGTACCTGAATGGAGGCAGGGTAAAAACCGAAACGGCCTGCTTTGATTGGGCAAAACAGGCAGTAGATGCAGGCGCCGGGGAGATATTGTTAACTTCTATGAACCATGATGGCACCAAACAGGGCTTTGCTATTGATATTACAAGAAAATTGTCGCAGGCATTGCCCGTACCCGTTATTGCCAGTGGGGGCGGGGGCACCATGCCGCATTTTAAGACGGTATTTGAAGACGGACTGGCCGATGCAGCCCTGGCCGCCAGCATTTTCCATTTTAAAGAAATAGCTATTCCGGAATTAAAGGGATATTTGCAAAAGGAGCATATTGCAGTAAGAATATAAAATTCATTGTATGGTGGGGGTTGCTGCTGTTATAGCACTGCTGTTGTTTATTTATATAAACCGTAGTTTGCAAAAAAGAAGAATGAACCGCCGGATATCCATGAATGAGCGTCGCGAAGAATATATGCGGCAATTTTTTACCGCTAAGAAAAAGATGGTGCCGATAAAGGGGCGAAACAGGAAGGAAACGGAAGATGCATAAATAAACCAGGCAGATAAGGAGTGTTTATTCGCGTTTGAAAATTAGTGTTAATTCGAATTTAAATTAGTGTTTATCAGCGTATGAAAATTGATTTTAAAAAATACAGCGATGGATTGGCGCCTGCTGTTATTCAGGATTATACAACCAACAAAGTGCTGATGCTTGGTTTTATGAATGAAGATGCCCTGAACAAAACAATGGCGGAAGGAAAGGTGACTTTTTTCAGCCGCAGTAAAAAACGCCTGTGGACAAAAGGCGAAGAGAGCGGGCATTATTTACTGGTAAAACAGGTGCTGAGCGATTGTGACAATGATACCTTGCTTATAAAGGCAGCGCCGCTGGGGCCCACCTGTCATACAGGAGCAGATACCTGCTGGAGCGAACGCAATCACAATGATAATTTTCTATTTTACCTGGAAGACATCATAAAGTTGCGCAAGGCCAGTACAGACGATACGTCTTATGTGCGACAATTGTTTAGTAAAGGAATCAATAAAATTGCACAGAAAGTAGGTGAAGAAGCCGTAGAAATGGTAATTGAAGCAAAAGACAATAATGATGATTTGTTCCTCAATGAATCGGCTGATTTGCTTTTTCATTATTTGCTTTTGCTTAACGCCAAAGGGCATAATTTGCAGGACGTAATTGACGTTTTAACAAAAAGACATTCAAAATAAAAAAATGAAAATATTTTTATTTATCTGCTGTTGCCTGCCGGTTGTGGTATTTGCCCAGAAGCAGTTGGTAATCAACGGCAAAATAGCAGGGTTGAAGGATAAGTCGCTGGTGTACCTCACAGATGCAAATGATCCAAAGGACACCATTGCCAGGGGGATTGTAAAAAAAGCTGAGTTTGAACTAAAGGGCAGTCTGCGTGAGCCGCTTTTAGTAAGCCTTTTTTTTACCGATGTGCAGAAAAGAACCATTTTGTTCCTGGACAATAGTAAAATAACCATCAACGGAGATGTGGCCGATTTGCAGAAGCTGGCGATAGCCGGTTCGCCCACCCAGGTTGATTTCCAGCTATTCCAGGAAACATTTAACCCCTTGTTTGACAAGTATTCAAAAATTACACAGAACATGAAAGCCGGGGGTAATATGGATACATTGCAGGTTGAAGCCGCCAAAACTTTTGCTGTTATTGAAGAACAAATAGAAATTTTTTTAGCGCATCATACAGGGTCGGCCGTGAGTCCTTTTTTACTGTTGGTAACCGCACAACTGACAGATGATATCAATATACTGGAAAAAAGATTTAATGCACTGGAAGCCGTTGCACAAACAAATTATTATGGCAAATACCTGCGGCAAATGATTGATGATGCGAAGATCGGGGCCGTTGGATCAGACGCTATTGAATTTACGCAGGCCGATGTAAATGGTAAACCCGTATCCCTTTCCTCGTTTAAAGGAAAATATGTACTGGTTGATTTTTGGGCAAGCTGGTGCGGGCCCTGCAGGATGGAAAATCCCAACGTGGTAAATACCTATAATCAATTTAAAGAGAAGAATTTTACGGTGTTGGGTGTTTCGCTCGACAAAGCCAAAGATCCCTGGCTAAAAGCTATTAATGATGATAAACTGCCCTGGACACATGTAAGCGATCTTAAATTCTGGAGCAATGAAGCGGCAGTAAAGTATCATATACAATCAATACCTCAAAATTTTCTTATCGATCCCACCGGCAAAATTGTTGCAAAAAATTTACGCGGCCCTGCGCTAAAAGAAAAATTATGCGAACTGCTCGGATGCAATTGAGACGGGAAAGGCTTGGTGCGGTATGACAGGCTTCTCGTTCAAGCGGGCATACGCTACCGGCATGCATAAAAAAACTAAAGCCGTACCAGGCAGGTACAGCCTTTAGTTCTCAAAGCAGGAACTTACCTTGGTAGTATGTTCCGGTTTAATAGTGGTTTATCATTAATTTATTAGTTTGCCTGGAATTGCCTTCTACAATTTCCAGGATATATTCACCGGTTGGATAATCCGTCACCGACAGGCTAACGGCAGACAACAGGTTGTTGTATCTTTTTTGCGCCATCATTTTGCCCGAACTGCTGATAAGATAAACATTCCAGTCTGTCAGGGCAATATGCCCCAATACAATATTGACCGTGTTTGCAGCAGGATTGGGATATATATTAATTTTAACCGGGACATCCAGATGTATATTTTTCGTTGGCGTATAACCAATATCTCCATTCTGGGTTTTAAGACCGATTCTATAGAAATTGGAGCCCTTCAATGGAAAGGCATCAAGCTGGGTATAGGTAACAGGTATGGTTGAGTTACCGGTTGCTTTTACAACAGCAATGCAATCCCATCCAATGCCATCGGTGCTTTTTTCTATCATGAAACAATCTGTATTAATCTGCTGCTTGGTAGTCCATGAAATAAGTATTTTTTTGCTGCTGGTAATGCTGGCGCTGAAGGTGGTTAAAACCGGCAGTGAGTTATTGGATTGCGCATACATGCCGGTACTAAAACCTGTTGAGACAACCAGTACTACGATTGCAGTAAAAATTATTTTCATCGCCCTGTATTAATGGTTTAAAATGTAAACCCGGGGTTAACATGGCAGTGGACATAAATAGGGGCTTAGTTTCCTAAGATTGGATGAGCAACCGGACAAAACGATGCTTCAGCAAACGCTTGTAACAGGCTGTTTTTTAATATTAAAGGGAGAGATACGTGCTTTCCTGAGAAGAATTGGAGAATGTATAAATTCTGCATAAATGTAATAAGTAGTTTTTTCTGTTGCAAGCTTTTGCAGTTTTATTTTACCGGCAAAACGAAAAATATCTGCCCGGGTATAACCAATATGCCTCAAAAAATTACCACAAAGTAGTATTGCACGGGTGCTGGAATAAGGTAATTTTAGTTGGTATTTCCCGGGCATATATACTTCCTCCCCTGGTTCCTCCTGATTGATAGCAAAAGAACTATTTATTGCAAAGATGTTTTTAACTGTTCCCGCAGTTAAAGGGTAGTCTATTTTTTAAAAACAACCATTTAATTTTTTTGTATGAAAAAAATAAAAGTTTACCTGCCGGTTTTACTGTTTGTATCTATGGCAATACAGCTGTCCAGCTGCAAAAAAATTGAAGAGGCCATACTTAAAGATCCCTGTGCTGATATTAAATTCTGTAATGTAAAATCATATACTTTTTCCGGGGTGGGCAGCTATCCGGCAAATACGGCCACATTTGCTTATGATGCCTGGGGAAACCCCTTGTCTGTGACAAACACCATGGTTGGCAGCGGTTATCCCAACCAGCAATTTAAGTACGATGCACTGCACCGGCTTACTGAATTTATAGAGCCATATTCCAACGGTTATTTTGAAAGCTGGTCAAAATATGTGTATGATGCCAGTGGCAGGATTGCTTTCGACACCACCTATGCACTTGGCGCCATAACGCCATCGGGGCCGGCAAATTATTTCCAGGCCAGGCTTACCACTTATACGTACGATGGCACCTGCCGTGTTATTAAAACAAGCGCTGTAGTACTGGGCGATGAAGGCGGCGGTCCTTTTGTATTCACTTATTCTTATGATTCAAATGGCAATCTTATCCGGCCCGGCATCGTGTATGACGATAAGGTGAATATTCACCGCACCAATAAGATTTTCATGTTTGTAGACAGGGATTATAGTATGAACAATCCCTTTACAGCAAGCACCTACAATGCGTACAGCCTGCCGCGGACCATCAGCTCTCCTGCGGCGATCGGCCCCTCCATTTATTTCTTATTGCGGCCGATTGATAATTCAACTTTTGTGTACCAGTGCGATTGATAGTAAGTATACCGTCAGGACCATACAAAAAGAAATCACTTATTCATTTTAACTACGCCCGCAGTTAGTGGGTTGTCCCTTTTTTAAAACCAATCATTTAATTTTTTTTTGTATGAAAAAAATAAGAATTTACCTGCCAGTTTTGCTGTTTGTAGCTGTGGCAATACTACTATCCGGCTGCAAAAAAATTGAAGAGGCCATACTTAAAGATCCCTGCGCTGATTTTAAGTTCTGTAATATAAAATCATTCACTTTATCCGGCGACTTTCCCGGAAATAAATTCACATTTACTTATGATGCATGGGGAAACCCCCTGTCTGTGTCAAGCACAGCGGTTGGCACCGGTGCCCCCAATCGGCAATTTAAGTACGATGGGCTGCACAGGCTCACTGAATATATATGGCCGTATAACAACGGCTCTTTTGAAAGCTGGACTAAATACGTGTATGATGCCAGCGGCAGAATTGCTTTTGACACAAGCTATGCGCTTGGTAACATAACCCCGTCGGGACCGGCTAACTATCTCTGGGCCAGGCTTACCACTTACACGTACGATGGCACCTGCCGTGTTATTAAAACAAGCGCCGTAGCGCTGGGTGGCAAAGCTGGTGACACTACTGTATACGTCTCCCTTTATTCTTATGATTCAAATGGCAATCTTATCCGGCCCGGCATTGTGTACGACAATAAGGTAAATATCCACCGTACCAACAAGGTTTTTATGTTTGTGGACAGGGACTATAGCATGAACAATCCTTTTACAGCAAGTAAATACAATGCGTACGGCCTGCCATCGACCATCGGCCCTCCCCCGGCAGGCGGCCCATTTTATTATTTTTTATTGCGGCCCATTTTTGGTGCAACTTTTGCGTACCAGTGCGATTGATGGCCATATACCGCAGGTACCCATAAAAAAAGAAATCACCCGTTCATCTTTATAAAAAACCGCCCGGCGAGGGGCGGTTTTTTATGTGACATCTGTTTGATATGTTGCTAAAATGCTTTCTTTCCGTCTTTTTTCTCTGCTGCTTTCTGCATGGGGTTATTGGAATTATTGGTAGCCCTTAAACGATCTTGTTTGGCTTTAAATGCCTGGAAGCGGGTGGGCTCATCAGCAATGGTTGGCCAGCTATTATTGGCAGTATTGATATCTGCGGTTTCCCTCATAGGGTCCAGCTGCACCTTGGTTACTTTTTTGTCTTTCATGAATGTTTTTACAATTTTCCCTTCATTTTTTCTCCAGATTTGTGCAGGTATTCTTTCTACTTCAGTGGTGCCGTCCGCATATGTCCATTCTAAAATAACAGGCATAATCAAACCACCCTTGTTGCTTAAAGTAAGTTCATAAAAATATTTATTGGCCAGCTTTTGCTTCAGCGCCTCATCCATAGGCTCGGCCGATGCTTTAACAGGTACTGAATAAGAAGTACTGTCGTAACCTTCCAGGCCGCGGTTATAACGCCAGTAGAAATCGCGGAGCGTGGAATCAACATCTGTTTCAAACTTTATATTTTTATCTTCACGATTCCTGATTTTTGAAATATCATCATACGTACTGCCGCCTGGTTTCGCCAGGGTGCGGGTTACAACAGTATCGGTAGTATTTTGGGTAGGTACATAGTTAAGGTCTGCTTTAAAAAACTTAACTGTATCCAGGGAAATATCGCAGGCGTCTGTTCCATAAAACCATCCTCTCCAGAACCAGTCTAAATCTTCCCCGCTGGCATCTTCCATGGTACGGAAAAGATCGGCGGGTTCAGGATGTTTGAATGCCCAGCGGCGTGCATATTCCTTAAACGCATAGTCAAACAGGTCGCGCCCCATAATGGTTTCACGCAAAATATTTAAACCAGTAGCAGGTTTTGTATAGGCGTTGGGCCCGAAGCCGATGATATTTTCACTGTTGGACATGATTGGTTCCAGCTGGTCTTTAGGCAGGCGCATGTAATCGGTAATGGTATAGGCTGCTCCTTTGCGGGTCGGAAACTTGTTATCAAATAATTCCTCCGTCAGGTATTCTACAAATGAATTCAACCCTTCGTCCATCCAGCTCCATTGGCGTTCATCGCTGTTAATAATCATAGGAAAGAAATTATGACCTACTTCATGTATTACAACGCCCAGCATGCCATATTTGGTGGCTTCGCTGTAGCTGCCATCTTTTTCCGTGCGACCATAGTTGAAGCAAATCATCGGGTACTCCATACCGTTAGCAGCTTCCACGCTCTGGGCCACCGGATAGGGAAAAGGGATAGTGAATTTGGAATAGGTTTTAATAGTATGCGCTACGGCTTTGGTAGAATACCTGCTGTACAGGTTGTAGGCTTCTTTTGCAAAGTAGCTCATGCACATTACTTTTTTGCCCTCCACATAGGCTGGCATGGCGTCCATTACAAATTTGCGGGAAGAGCCCCAGGCAAAATCGCGCACATTGTCTGCCTTGAATATCCATGTTTTCTTTGCAGTGCTTTTTTGTTTTTCCCTGGTTTTTGCTTCGTCCAGTGTTACAATCTCTATTGGCTCTTTGGTAGTCTGGGCTTTTTGCCAGCGTGCATATTGTGCGGGAGATAATACCTGCTGGTAGTTCTGGCATTCGCCGGTGGCGCCAATTACATGGTCTGCAGGAACTGTCATCTGCACTTTGAAGTTGCCAAATGTAAGTGCAAATTCACCACGTCCGGTAAACTGGTGGTTTTGCCAGCCCTGGAAATCGCTGTACACGCAAAGACGCGGATACCATTGGGTAATGGTAAACAGATCATTGCCGTCTTCTGCAAAATGTTCATAGCCGCCACGGCCACCCGCACTCATGCGATCGGTGATGTGATAATTCCAATCGATCTTAAATACAAATTGCTGACCTGGTTTTAGTACGGCAGGCAATTCGAGCCGCATCATGGTTTTATTTACGGTATATCTTAAAGGCTTACCCAATGCATCTGTTACTTTCAGCAGGTTTACACCACCACCATCTCCTTCGGCAGCCATTTCCATTCTCCTGAGGCTATTGTCGGTCATCTGCTTTGGCATCGTGCTTTCATTCTGGTAATTGGCGTTGTTTTTTGCGCTGTGTTCATTTTCATCGAGCTGTAGCCACAGGTAAGTAAGCTCGCTGGGCGAATTATTGAAATAGGTAACGGTTTCACTGCCGTTTAGTTTATAATTGGGTTCGTCCAGTTCAGCCTTTATATCATAGTCGCAACGTTGCTGCCAGTATTTGGGGCCGGGTGCGCCGCTGGCGGTACGGTACTCATTGGGAGTAGGCAGGATGGTGCCCAGTTGCTCAAATTTATTACCGTGGTTAGACCCCGGGTTGTTCTGGATATTTTGTGCAGTAAGTACACTGCAGGTACATGTAATTGCTAAAAGAAGCAAAAGCTGTTTTCTCATTATTAATTGTTTTTTTATGGGGAAATCTCTGAAAAGCCATGTATAGCGAAACGGCAAGAATGGTCAGCGAAGCTACCCGAATCCAGCCTGATTTTGAAATCTTTAACAACTCAACCACTCCAAAAGACAACAGCAATATGGCAGCCACCACCATTAACTGAGCCAGTTCTATGCCAAGGTTAAATGCAAATAAGTGTGCTACCAGTCCTTCTTTTCCCTCCAGGTCAAGAAAAGCACTTGCATAGGCCAGGCCGTGAATACAGCCAAAAAATAAAGCAAAAAAATAAATCACCGGCAGCTTTTTTATCTTATCGGTTGGTTTTTGTACCAAATTATTAATAGCAGTGGCGGCAATCGTAAGGGGTATTGCAAACTCTATCCAATTCACGGGAACCCGCACATAGTTCAACGCGCTGAGTGCAAGTGTAATAGAATGGCCAATCGTAAAAGCCGTTACCAAAACGGCTATTTTTCTCCAGTCTTTCCAGCTATAGCGAAGGCAAAGGGCAGCCACAAAAAGTATATGATCCAATGCTTCCCAGGTAAGGATATGGTCGGTTCCCAAAGCAAAATATAATCTGAAATCATTCATTTGCAGCCTGGCACGGCATCTTACCTGCGCTTTTAACGATTAACTGCACAGAACATGGAAAATAATCAAGAGATTTGTAGCAGAAAAATTTTATTTAGCAATGGCTGCATTCTTTTATAAATGGCTGATGATTGGCCTGTTGGCGTTACCGCACCCTTTTTATGTAAGTGTCACAGAAATAAACCATAACGCCAAAGAAAAGACACTGGAAATATCCTGCAAGCTTTTTCTGGATGATACGGAGAAGACCATTAAAAAGGAATTAAATACACCCGTGGAACTGTCCAGCCCGAAAGATCCCAAAAAAGCACAGCAGCAGCTGAGCGATTATGTAAAAAAACACCTGTCAATTAAAATCGATGGCAAACCCGTTTCGCTGGAGTTTATAGGTTACGAAGCCGAAGGCGCTTCTTTGTGGAGCTATTACCAGGTGAAAAATATCAGCAGCGTACATAAAATAGAAGTTAGCAATAGTCTTTTGTACGAGCTGTACGACTCTCAGATAAGCATCGTGCATGCACAGGTAGGTGCAGACAAGAAAAGCACCAAGGTAACCAATCCCGAAAAAAATATGGTGTTTGAATTTTAGCCACACTGTTATCTTATCCACTCTTATTTTTGAACAACTGGGATAAAAAAAAGCCTCTACAGTTATATAAAATAACCATAAAGGCAATTATTTATTCCTTTAAAAACCCTGGATGACTAATTGTTAGGTTTATTTAAGGTAGGCAAGTTGACCAAGGTGATAACTTTGGTGATTGGTTCTGTTAATGATAATATTCAGTTTGTTTCTGTGCGGTTCCTTTGCAAAATCTTCTTCTGAAACGGCGGTATGCCGGCTCAGCCATTCACCTGCCTTTAATTCGCGCATATGCTGCGTAAGTTTGGCATTGATTTCTTTCCAATAGCCTTTTAGCGTTTCCAGCGACGGTTTCTCCGGGCCCGACTTATCGGGGTTGGTAAGAAAGACGGCTTCCAGTTCGGGATGCAGCCTGGGTCCGAAGCCAAGCAAGGGCAGCATTCCGTCGTTAACTGCGGTCAAATGCCCAACGAGGTAAACACCACTGTTTCTTTCAGGCGCTGTATCTGCCAGCCATTGTTCATCGGAAAGTGTTTCAAGTAACTTATCAAGCCGTGCATTTTGCTTTTGCCACTCGGCTATAATCATTGTAATAATCAGGTCTTGTTTGTCCATATTGTGTCTTTTATGCAGGCACTATAACCAAAGAGTTGAACAATTGTTTATGCTACTGCACCGGTTTGTTTATTACCGGACATAAATATTATCCGGCTTCCGCTACTTTTTTTATTTCCACCAGTATTGGGTTCCAGCCCTCTCCCTTATTATACACATCATTGTACCTTTTTTCTCCGTCTGCTGCTTTTTCAAAACCATCCTGACTAACGGTTAAGGTAGTAATACCATCCTGTTCCGAAAGCCGGTAATAAACGTTCAAATAATTGTCGGGAATATCGGGCATATTGGCATTGGGATCAATAACGGTATAGGTAAGCAGCACCGGCGGTTGAATGGCAATGATATTGCCTTTTACAAAAACCATTTCTTTGCCCTGGTAATTCGCCCTCCACAAGAGCGGGCTGCCGGGCTTCCAGTCGGATACCGTTTCGCAACCAAACATGTATTTTTTTGTTTCTTCCGGGTTTACCAGCGTGTCCCATACTTTATCTATGGGTGCATGAATGCTGATGGTGTTTTCTACAACAAGTTTTCCCATAATACAATAATTAAGATTTCCTCTCAAATATAACCATTCGGAAATGATTTTTTGCCGGGGCCAGATAGTTGCTGTAACACAAACTACCCGCAATGCTTTGCGGGTAACTAAGATAAAAACTACATTTGCCGTATGACCAGGCAGCATTTAATTGAACAAATACGCAGCAAGCAATCTTATCTCTGTGTAGGCCTTGATACGGATATTACAAAAATTCCAAAACATCTTTTACATGAACCCGATCCGGTTTTTGCTTTCAACAAAGCCATTATAGATGCTACAAAAGATCTTTGTGTAAGCTATAAAATAAATACGGCTTTCTATGAAGCGCAGGGGCTGAAGGGCTGGCAGGCGATGGAAAAAACGCTTAATTATATCCCTGAAAATATTTTTACCATAGCAGATGCAAAAAGGGGAGATATCGGCAATACGAGCAGCCAGTATGCAAAAGCATTTTTTGAAGCATTATCTTTTGATTCCATTACCGTGGCGCCTTATATGGGAGAAGACAGCGTAAAGCCGTTTCTTGAATATGAAAATAAATGGGCCATTGTACTGGGACTTACTTCCAACAAGGGAGCAAAAGATTTTGAATTGCAGGCTATGATGAGCGAAGATGCAAAAAATGGCGCCGGCCTGCACGAAAAATTATACGAGAAAGTATTGCGCACGGTTGCCACCTGGGGCAGCCCGGATAACCTGATGTTTGTAGTAGGGGCCACGCAGGCGGATGAATTTATCAATATCCGTAAACTGGTGCCTGATCATTTTTTCCTGGTACCCGGCATAGGCGCGCAGGGCGGCAGTTTGCAGGAGATTTCTGAGAAAGCCATGAATACAGATATTGGTATACTGGTAAACGTTAGCCGCGCGGTTATTTATGCCTCAGAAAAGGAAGATTTTGCGGCAGAGGCAAGGGTTATTGCGCAGCAGTACCGGTATGAGATGAGCAAATACCTGTAACAGAGAAAATGATGGACGCCTTATTTTTTTTGTGCTGAGCGGCTATTTATCTATACATGCTGCAAAAAAAACGCGGCATAACCATCTTAATTGGTATGCCGCGTTCCACATCCGGTATTAAACGTTTTTTCCGTTATTTTCTTTTGACTAGATAAACCTCACTTTTCCGAAACTGGATTTAATTTTTACTTTACAGGCTCCGCTGCCACTTTTTCCGGAATAGTCTTTGTCAAACTTGGGTCCATGCTCATCATCATCTTCCTTTGCCTCTTTTATGACTATTGG
>Ga0207641_10000227_pt1 | contig 72471 bp, 102 predicted proteins | sample KBSSwiS62_FD_184306 | JGI IMG/M metagenome (GOLD analysis project Ga0207641, IMG submission 184306) | Switchgrass rhizosphere microbial communities from Kellogg Biological Station, Michigan, USA - KBS Switchgrass S6-2 (SPAdes) (version 2) | ecosystem: Host-associated > Plants > Roots >...
CGTCGATCCCCGACAACTTCAACCCCACCGTGGGCGGGAGCCTGTACCTTGGCTCGCTGACCTCGATCCCCGAAAATTTCAACCCCACCGTGGGCGGGGGCCTGAACCTTAGCTCGCTGACCTCGATACCCGACAACTTCAACCCCACCGTGGGCGGGAGCCTGTACCTTCACTCGCTGACCTCGATACCCGACAACTTCAACCCCACCGTGGGCGGGGGCCTGGACCTTAGTTCGCTGACCTCGATCCCCGAGAATTTCAACCCCACCGTGGGCGGGAGCCTGTACCTTGGCTCGCTGACGTCGATCCCCGAAAATTTCAACCCCACCGTGGGCGGGGACCTGTACCTTGGCTCGCTGACCTCGATCCCCGAGAATTTCAACCCCACCGTGGGCGGGTACCTGTATTGGAAAAACGGCAACAAGCACATCGGGGCAACAGTGGCGCTGCCGAAGATCAACCGCAACTTTTTCTGGGAAAAGAACGACAAGATTTACGCTTACATCGACGGTATCTTCTGCGAAGTTTTGAGCGAGAAGCAGCAGACGATCAACGAAGAGACGTTCAAAATTTATTCTGCAAAAAAGGTTAACAGAGACGAGCATTTCTTCGTGGTAAACAAGGGGGAATATTACGCCCATGGGGAAGATCTACAGAAAGCATTTGGAGATTTGCAGTTCAAGATCGTAGCAGAAAAGCTTAAGAATGAGCCAATTGATAAGGACACGATGATCACAGTGAATCACTATAGGCTGCTCACGGGGTCGTGCGAAATGGGCGTCAAGAGTTGGATGGAGCAAAATAAAATCACCAAGGAGGTGATGCGGGCCGATGAGCTGCTCCCGTTGCTTAAGAAAACGAATGCCTATGGAGTGGAGAAATTTGAGAAATTAGTGAGGTTTTAAAAAAAATATTATGGCAAATCAATCAGAATACGACAAAGTGAGAGCTTACCTCCTTTCTGGGAACAAGCTTACCCACAAGAAATGTGAGAGGTTATTTAATGTCTCCAGGCTTGCTGTAGTAGTGGAAAGAATGAGGAAGAGTGGTATTAAGGTGGTAACTGAAATGATCACTACTCCAGTTAGTAAAAAGAAGATAGGGGAGTATTATGTCGAAAATAAAACCTAGTCTCATAAGAAGGGCTACATGGAAGAAAAAATGGTTCTATTTATCTGATACCGATGAATGGTTTTCTCCATCCCAAATAAGAAGACTTGTTCATTTAGAACATAAAATAGGGAGATTTATTCTTCGATACCCAAGAGAAATGTTAATTAACTATAATAAATGAGAATACCTAAGAATATAGTTTTAGTAAAGCTGGAGAAGAAATCAGAGAATGAATACATTTTCGGAAACGGACATGTAATTCACCTGATGGTAGAACTCGATGCTCACAAAGATGGGTCTTACAACCCTAACAATTACGTAAGGATTTTCGGAGAAGTGGTAGCTATACCAGACAGGCTCGGCAAAGGAGGAAAAGATGAGTCCGAGCCTGTGGTATGGTTCAACGATGCTCCTAAATATATAGATTCAATTGTAGAAGAAGTCCAGGTAGGAGATAGGATCTACTTCTATTACACGCAAATAAGCGAACATAATATTCTGGAATGGGAGGGAGGTCTTTATTATAAAGTTCCCTATACTCAAATCATCTGTGCCATCAGGGACAATGAAATGATCATGATCGGAGGACATATTCTACTAAAACCATACTATGGAGAAGGAATAGTAGAAGAAAATATAGCTGGACATAGAGTGTTCGGTAAAATGACTTCCTTTGGAGTTTTCATGCCTGTAGCTAAGCCAGAGGAAAGGAAAGGAATAGTTGCCCATGTGGGCACTCCATTGATCGGAGATGAGGCTAATTTAGCCATAGGAGACCTTTGTTATTTCCCAGTAAACTATGATGTAAAAACTACCATTGAGGGAGTTGAATATTATACAATGCGTCAACACGAAATACTTTGTACTTTATGAGAAAAACGATCATTATTGTAATGGCATTATATGCTTTTTTATGGGCAACTGTTCTGTTAGTAAGTTGTGTTAAATCTGGACACAAGCATCAACCATGGCACAATGGATCTTCTAATCTTGGAGGGAAGCGATACAAGAAATGAAGATATGGTTTAATATGCCCTGGTCTCAAGAAAAGAACATTGGGAAGGCTTACAATGAGTTTATGGAACTTCTGCCAGAAGAAGACTATGCTTGCTTCTGCGATGGGGATACGATGTTCCTGACAAGTAACTATGGCACTCAGTTATATGACATAGTTAAGAAATATCCAGAATGTGAAATATTTACCTGTAAGACTAATAGGATAGGTTGTATATATCAGCGCGAGCCTGAGATGTGGTGGGAAAATAATATTCTAATGCACGATGAGAAAGCTGCCCTATTAAGCATTGAAAAATATGATCAGGTAAAAGACATTACTGCATTTGGGACTGACGATCCCATGGGAGGCGTAATGATCCTAATATCCAAAAGAGCTTGGAGAACTATCGGAGGATTTAAAGATGGTATGCTTGGGGTGGACAATGATATTCACTGGAAGGCTATATCCAAAGGAGAGAAGGTTTACTTAATGGAAGGAGTTTATCTTTTCCATAAATACAGAAATGGATATGCTAAAAATAATCAACATTTAATATAGTATGAATGATAAAATAGATACAGTGGGCGCAGCATTTCCTATTGCTTATACGGAATCAAGTTTTGGAAATCAAAATCCATTAATGCCAGAAACTGGGATGACATTGAGAGACTATTTTGCAGCATCAGCAATGCAAGCCTTGATTAACAAAACTAAAAATGATGCGGTTAGTAACCATGGCACACAATGCCAAGATGAAATTGCGAATGACGCATTTAAAATTGCCGATGCTATGTTAAGACAAAGAGAAATTAATTACTAATGAAAATAATCTTCACTGCCATCATCGGCAATTATGATCGCCTTAAAGAACCAGTAGTATATACTCCAGGATGGGAATATATCTGCTTCACAGATACTCCTGACCTAGTTTCTGAAGTATGGACTATTGTAGATATTAGCGATCATCCAGCACTCCAAGGATTAGATGATATTCGGAAAGCTAGATACATAAAAATAAACTTTCATAAATTCATAAAGGCAGAATATTCTATTTGGCACGATGCCTCAATGTGGATCATGTGTAACTTAGATGAATTCTGGTCGAATTATTATCACAATCAATTTACTATACTTCAGCATCCAGATAGGGACTGTGCTTACAATGAAGTAACGGCCTGCATGAGGCTCAGGAAGGATAGCAATGAGGTCATGACCAAACAGATGAACTTCTACTGGAAACAAGGGTTTCCTATGAATATAGGACTTGCTGCAAGTGGAATAATTCTTAGAAAAAGAAACAAGCATACTATAGAATTCTGCGAGAACTGGTTTGATGAAATAAGAAGACATTCTACTCGCGATCAATTAAGTTTCAACTACACCGCATGGCACAATGAGTTTAGTTTCTCATACATACCATTCTATACAATATTTAGTCACTTCATGTTAAATAAACACAATGCAAGACCAATTACACAAAATAGAGCTGAAGGCTGAAGAGCGCCCACAAAGATTTGATGTTATCAATGGACTTATCAAGGCTATGGGATATAAAAGATACCTAGAGATTGGTGTTCAAAATGGCGAGTGCTTCAAGAAAATTCAATGTGAATATAAGGTAGGAGTAGATCCTTCGGAGTATTCCAAGGCTACAATATTCCAAACTTCAAATCAATTCTTTAATGATAATATTGAGATGTTTGATATTATTTTCTTGGATGGACTTCATGAGAAAGATCAAGTATTGATGGATATTCAGAATTCTCTTAAGTTCCTTAAGGCCAATGGTACTATAGTGTTACATGACTGTAATCCAGAATCAGTAGAGGCACAAACAGTTCCTCGCATGAATAGAGTATGGAATGGCGATGTTTGGAAAGCTTGGGTAACCCTTAGAAGAAAAGAGCCATTTCTCGATATGTGTGTGCTAAATATGGATCATGGAATTGGCCTTCTTAAGCCGGGGAAACAAGATCTGATAGATTATACTGAAGAATCAGAACTGGCACTACACACTAAAGTCGATTACTTTGATCTAAATGACGATGCAACAGAAAAAGGATGGGAGAAATTCGACAAGGAGTGTTACGAAGCTCTTGACCGAAACAGAAAAGAATGGCTCAATCTAACAACAGAGATTACACTTAAATATGATACCTATGAATCTGGAAGTAGCAATATTGATCATTAGTATTTCAACAGTACTTTATACGGCTTTCATTATAAGCAACAAAGAGCATTATAAATTGTACAGAAAATGGAAAGGCGGCATCTGGTATCAATATGAATGGCCAGAAATCCCTTACAGATACTGGACCCAAGAAATTCAACCATTGGACAAACACATAAAAACTGAAAACTATGATCCACGCCAAGGAAGCCCAGCTATTGTATGACCTATCGATTAACAGTGACTTATTTCTTATCGATTCACTGATAAGAAATGCTGCCTGTAATGGTCTCAAGCAAATAAAATATAATGTAGCGGATATCGCCACCCATCATAGATATATCGATATCATGCTAGATAGTGGATACATGGTAAAATCAAGTAAGACAGAAGCTGAAATAACTATTTCATGGGAGTAAAGGATAATCATAGCTTGGCCATGGTGGCACTCATGGTACATGTTCACCAAGCCTCCAACTGGGCGCTTGTATTAAAAGATAAGGTAACAGGAGAAATGAAGTTCCGACTCAATGGAGGGCTAGGTCATTTTAATAAATTATGCAATGACCTTGAGAAAAATGCAGACGAAAGTTTAAATGATCTTTATGATCGCGGAAACACTATTGATCGTCTCTTATCCTTATCCATGGATGACCCTAAAAAATATAATGAAATAATTGATCTGATACAGATGCACTTAAATAATGAACTTACTATACTAGATCAGAAACCTTAGTTTTATTGAATTATTATTGTATATTTAAATGATGAAAATAGCTGTAGTAACTGTTAATATTGGAGAGATAGATGATGTGAAGCCTATTCCATCACAGAGCATAGGATATGATTATTTCTGCTTCACAGATAGCAATCTTCCGTTCCCAATGAGTGGGCTTGACAATAGAATGAAATCTAAGTATCTAAAAACTCAACTCCATAGAATACTTCCAGATTATGATATGTATATCTACTTAGATGGTAGAGTAGAGGTGGTATCAGAAGGGTTCGTAAAAGAATTCGCTGATGCTATCGAGCAGGAGGCTGAAATAGTTTGCTATGCTCATAATGATCGCGATAATGTCTATGAGGAAATCGAATACATTATAAACGCTATCGAAGACGGAAAAGAATACCTTAAAGTTAGGTATGGTCACCAGGATCTTCAATCAGAGGTTGATTTCTTCAGAAGAGAAAATGTTCCTAATGATTGTAGGCTTTTAAGGGCTACAGTATTCGGCATTGGAAATAATTATCATACCAACAAGGTGATGGATGAGTGGTGGGCCAAGTGCTGTCAGTTTACAAACTTCGATCAGGCTATGTTTTCATACATAGTATGGCTACATTTCAATGGAAAGAAGAGTGTCAAATTAATTGAGACTGACAATGAATTCTTCCAGTATAATAAACACATAAAAATAGCATGATAAACATATCTACGGAGCAGGCTTTTGGAATAATAATGAGTCATCTAAATAGGAAAATACCATTCTGCCTAACCAGATTTGGTGATGGAGAAGCGATGTTCCTTAAGGGGAACAAAGATCAGGTTGACTTCGTAATGAAAAGACAACTTGGCTTTGTGCCGGACTACAAGGATCTTCAATTGATTACCAAGAACCTGATGGACACTTATCATCTTAGCGACATGATTGGAGTGTCTACCCAGCGACATGTTGACAAGAAAGATTTCTGGGCTGAAGTTATTACGATCATAAACGAGACTGGTATTTATGCTTCTGTAGATCACTATTGTAGTATAGATATTCACTACGACTTCCTGAAAGGCGGGTATTATGATATGATGCTTCAGGACACTGATGAACTATACTACATATCTTGCCGTAACCTTGATCAGGAATTAAAAGATCACTTCAATATAAAAGAAGTTCATTCATTTATCATTCCTCCAGAGATGGCTTTCGAGTCTTCTTATGAAGGGGATAAGCACTACCCTGATGCTTTTCTAAAAGCTTCCGATTGGATAAGACAACATGGCAATGAAGGCAAACTACTTCTTGTGGGTGGTGGTATTGTTGGAAAGGCTTATTGTGCCAAGTGGGCAATGGAAGGTGGAGTTGCTATTGACATAGGCTCTATCTTCGATGAATTTGCAGGAAGAGTTACCAGAGGACAAGGAAGGGGTGTAGATGTTTACGATGAAACCAGAAAAATATAATGGAGAAAATATATTCAAGGACCAAGCTGGATACGCTTCTTCATATAATCGTGAAGAAAAAAGATTTTATCGACGGCAGACAAGACATTATTGATGCTGACCAATTTCTTCAGTGTTCAATGCTTGGGTTAAATAAAGGCAAGACATTCGCTCCACACGAACATATTTGGAAGGATGGCCCACAAAGAGTTATTGCTCAAGAGTCTTGGGTATGTATACATGGAAGCGTTAAGTGTATATTCTATGATCTGAACGGAGAGTTACTTGCAGAAAGAATCATAGAGGCCGGAGACGCATCGTTTACATTACAAGGTGGGCACAATTATGAATGTTTAGAAGATGATTCACAGGTGCTGGAATTTAAGGTAGGTCCATATCAAGGACAAGAATTAGACAAAGTTTTTATATGAAGGTAATAGTAACAACATCAAATCGCTACGGACATTTATTACCCGTCTTCTGCTTCTTATTTAATAGGTTCTGGGGCTCAGATCAGCAAGTAGAAATAGTGGGATATAAAACGCCTACATGCGAACTTCCTGACAACTTCACATTTGTATCTCTTGGAGAACAGATAGGAGGGCCAGAGAATTTTAGTACAGACCTACGCGCATACTTTGAGTTACAGGATCAATACGTGATTTGGTGTATGGAAGATTCGTTTTTTAAGGCTCCGGTAAACCATAGAAACATACGCTTGGCCACTCAATTCGCCATCGATGGTATGGGAGATCCAATAGGAAGAATAGGATTAACTAATGATAGCTATAAACAATATGATCAATTATATGGCGTAGTTGACTATGTAGACATTTATATGACTCCACAAAAATCAGAGTACCGACTATCTACTCAACCAGCAATATGGAATCGAGATTATCTATTGAGATATATGACTCCAGGATTAAATCCATGGCAGTTCGAGTGTCAGGAGAAAGTAGAAGATGAATTCTTAAACTTATGCTTAGAAAAGAATGAAGCTCCGATCGCCTTCAATGAAGGAGTGCGCAAGTGGGATCTGTATGCTCTGAATTTAGAAGGAATACCAGAAGAAGTTATTAATGAAATGAAACAACTAGAGATATTATGAAATTACATATCGGATGCGGGAAACGTTACTTCGGCAAGGATTGGATTCATATTGATGGAGGAACTTTTGACCATGTAACAAGTCATAGCATATACTGTGAATACGTGCCAGACAATTCAGTTGATGTTATTTATGCGTCACATTTAATTGCATATCTCAGCGAAGATGAATTTTCTTACTTACTTAATTGCTGGAAAAGAGTACTGAAAGAAGGGGGTACCTTACGATTAGCTACGCCAGACTTTGATGCACTTGCCGAGATATACGTATGGACTCATAGTATAAAAATGATTGAAGGTCCGCTATACGGAAAAATGAAAATGGGAGACAAGACTATATATCACAAAAAGGTTTATGACTTCAACTCTCTGGCTACCGTGCTTCATAAAGCTGGATTTAAGGATACAAGACTCTACAACTGGAGAGAGACTGAACATGCTCACATAGATGATCACAGCCAAGCATATATGCTTCCAGATAGAGATAAAGAAAAAGGAACACTAATTAGCTTAAATGTCGAGTGTGTCAAATAGCCTACGGTGTACAGTTTGCGGTTGCCACTCCAGCGAAGAAGATTGGCACAAAGAAGATGTTCCATGTTCAGTATGTGGACATCATGAAGCGATAAAGTGCCCATTCTGTGAAGAAATATTTGACATATCATATATACAAGACCATGAAAAAAGAGTGAAAATGAAGGAGATTTCAAAAGAGTACATTAAAGAATTAATAGGGCATGATCAATGTTTTGTACTGGATGTAGGATGTTATACTGGTTCGGACGGAGCTGAAATAGCAGAGTTAATGCCCAAGTGTGAAGTAGTTTGTTTTGAAGCTGATCCGCGCTCACAACAACTTTTCGATAAGTTCAATGGCAATAACAAAAAGATGATTCTTTATCCTATGGCCATGGGAAATGTAGACGGACCTATAGACTTTTATCCAAGCTATAGTGATACTCGTAGACACTTCGACTTCCAAGAAAGTTGGTCAGCCAGCGGCTCTACTAAGAAAGCCAAGGAGCATCTTAACTTATTCCCCGATGTAGAGTTTAATGGATCAATAAAGGTTCCTTGCGTTAAGCTAGATACTTGGTATGCTTTTCATGCCTTCCCTCGTCCTATAGACTTCGCATGGGTAGACCTTAATGGATCAGAAGAAGATTTTATTTTAGGAGGGATAAATACACTCAGTAATCATACCAGATTCTTATACATAGAATTCAGCGATAAGGAATTGTATGAAGGACAGATTACCAAGAAGAAGATCCTGGAAATGCTTCCTAATTTTATTCTTATTGATATATTCAACTTGGGTGAGAACTTTGGAAATCTATTACTTAAAAATACCAAGATATGAACTTCGAAGTAGTAGAAGAATTTGAGAAAAAGATAGCTGAGTTCTTTGGAGCTCCTTTCGCTGTTATGACCGATAGCTGTACTCATGCAATAGAGTTATGTTTAAGATACAGGGAACAAGATCATATTTGCTGTCCGAATCATACATACCTATCGATCCCTATGTTAGCTAAAAAGCTAAATATAAAATTATCTTTTAACGATAGAGATTGGAATGATTACTATTGGTTGGATCATGAAATAATTGATGCTGCTGTTCTATGGAAAAAAGATTCGTATTTACCTAATACATTTATGTGTGTCAGTTTTCAATATCAGAAACACTTAAGCTTGGGTCGAGGAGGAATTATTTTATGTGACAAGAGAAATGATGCATTGCAACTTAAGAAGATGTCCTACGATGGAAGACTTCCTAATATTCCTTGGAGAGATCAAGATATTGATACAATGGGCTACCATTATTACGCCACGCCAGAAACCGCTGCACTAGGGCTACAGAAGCTTCCAGAGGCAATAGCAACAGAACCAAGAAAATGGTCAGTAGAAAACTGGCCCGACCTAACTAAGATGACAATTTTCAAATGAAGAAAGTATTAATAACAGGCGCGGGGGGCCAAACGGCCTCGTATCTTGCTGAATATTTATTATCCCTTGGAGGGTTTAAAGTATTTGGAATGATACGAAGAAATAGCACTCCAGAGAACCAGGAGAACAGAATATCACATCTTGAAGATAGGATAACTACCTTCTACGGAGACCTTACTGATCCCGCTTCAATTGATATGATATTGAAAGCAATAAAGCCAGATTACATTTTTAATCTGGCGGCACAGTCCCATGTTCGTATTAGCTACGACATCCCATCTTATACTGTCCAAGCTAATGCTCTTGGCGTTCTTAATTTATTAGAATCGATGCGCGTTAATTGTCCCAAGGCAAGGCTACTACAGGCGAGTAGTAGTGAAATGTTCGGAGATAGCGTAGATGAGGACGGATATCAAAGAGAGAGCACTCACATGACACCAGTCTCTCCTTATGGATGTAGTAAACTATTCGCTTACTCTTTAATTAGAAATTATCGCATAGCCTATAAGTTGCATCTCTGTAATTCCATCTGCTTTAACCACGAGTCTCCGCGCAGGGGATCAAATTTCGTTACCAATAAAGTAGTAAAGGCTGCAGTAAGAATTAAACTTGGCCTTCAGGATAAGTTGGAACTTGGCAATATGGATAGTTACCGGGACTGGGGACATGCTAAAGACTATGTAAAAGCTATGTTGATGATTATTATCCAGGAAGAACCTTCTGATTACGTGGTATCTACCGGGGAAACCCGATCAGTAAGAGAGATGTGCGATTATGTTTTTAGCAAACTAGATCTTGATTACACCAACTACGTAGTGCAGAATCCTAAATTCCTGCGACCTCAAGAACTTCCATATCTAAAGGGAGACTCCAGCAGGATAAGAAGAAAAGGATGGAAGCCTACTTACACCTTCGAGACCATGCTAGATGAGATGATAGGTTACTGGGAATCAGTGTATAAAGAAAAACTTTAAGTCTTTATTGTTTTATTGAATTATTATTGTACCTTTGAAATACAATGAAGAAATTGTATAATCAAGGCAAGAGTATATTGATAGATCCATCCAATGTAGAGGTATGGAGAATGGTTGGGTTTGTGATTCTTTTATTGCTGTCAGTTACAGTAACGCTCACTTGGTTCGCGCATGAAATCATAAAAATTATTTACGATCAGAACGGGGATGGATTCAAAATTCTCATGAACTATATAGGCACCTTATGCTATGTAGTGGTAATAACATGCCTGATTGTTTATGGGAATATTAAGATTTATCGGATGGTGAAGTATAACTTAATTAAATTCAAGAAAAATATACATTAATATGTCAACAGAAATAGCAAAAAAAGATCCCATTACTACCGCTTCTAAAGATTTGAATACCAGCGTAGCGTCAGTGCTTACTGCCGATGGCTTATTTGGTTTTGAGAAGGCTCATCTTATCTCTACTGCAATAGTAGAGCTAAAGAAGAATCTAACCCCCGAGTACATGAAAAACATCATGGCCATGCAGGGGAATAAGCTTGGTTTTCGGACCGACAAGGATGACAAAGGTGGTTATCCGGAAGATGTAGTTAAGAACTGTCTTATTGAGGCGGTGCTTACTGGGGTACAACCTCACAGTAACCAGTTTAATATTATTGCTGGTAACATGTATATCACCAAAGAAGGTGCTGGACACTTACTGAAGAACATCAAAGGATTGAAGTACGACATCGTACCAGGGTTGCCCCATGTGAATAGCGACAAGAGTAGTGCTGCTATTACTATGAAGATATCATGGACCTACAATGGTGAGTCCCAAGAGAAAGAAATCCCGATCCCGGTTAAAATGAATGCTTACATGGGTCTTGATGCGGTGATCGGAAAAGCTACCCGTAAGGCACGTGTATGGTTGTTTAATACTATCAATGGTACTGAAATCATGGATGGAGACGCTGGAGAGACAAGAGACATATCTCATACAGTGGTGGATAATGAAGATAAGAAAGAGCAGGCCAAGGCTAATGTAGGCAATCTATTCGGAGATAAAAATCCTGCTGGAGAAGCTAAATAATGGGATTCTTTGATGATAACGAAGAGTGGAAGAAACAGAGACTAGGCAAGTTTACCGCTAGTCGGATCAATGATCTCAATCAGGTAAGCAAGAAGAAGGGGAAGATTTTCGGAGTAACCGCTATGAACTATATCCGGGAAATTCGAGGAGAGATTGTTTGCCTTGAATCGGCTTATGATCTTACTGGAATACCATCGGCTGAGCACGGCCACATGTACGAAGGAGAAGCGATAGAGGCCTTTTGTGCCGAAACAGGGTTCCACGTGGAACATTTTGGGAATAATAATCCTAAATTCTTTCTTCATCCTACATTTCCACAGTTCTCAGGAGCTAGTCCTGATGGGATGGAGGTAAATAAGGATTTTGGAGTTGAAGTTAAGTGTCTCCAGTGGAAAAAGCATGATATGTGTCTTGAGATAGTGGATAACACTTCCTTTGAAGAGATAGAAGAAGATTTCTATGGTCAAATACAATGGAACATGCTATGTTCTAGAGTCCATAATTGGAAAGCTATTTTCTATCATCCAGCAGCGAAGCTAGAAGAGTTTAAATTACATTGGCTAGACGTGACATACGATCAGAATTACATTGACAAGACCAATATTCGCCTTGAATTAGCTATCGAAGAGCTTACTTCTGGAGTATATGGAAAAAGGTTTGAAAAATACATTAAATCATGAACATTTACAAGATCAACACACGCGAAGGAGCGGTCATTTTCCAAAAGGGGACAAGTGAAGACTCTGCTATTTATAAAGCTGACCTATCCTGGTCACAAATAGAAGAAAATGGAATAAGGAAACTCGATGCTGAAGAACAAGAGATGTATCGGGAATGGGAAGAAAAACAGGAGGCAGAGAATGAATAATATATGATTTAGAATACTACAAGCATTTTATAAGTAAATTTGGGTCCATGGAGATAAGAGTATCTTTTGCCGGAACTTTGAAGACACTGCATCATAAATATAGTTTACCCAGATCTTTCTATAAGGGCTATAGTTTGATAAACTGCTCCATGGAGTAAGGAAGGTTGTTGATTATCCTTCCCAAGTCATTGGCAGAATGCGTGTAAGGCTTAATTTTAAAACGAAATATAGATATGAATCTAAGTACATTAATTACAATATTGACAATTTTATTTATTCACTGGTTTGCAGACTTTGTTTTACAAACAGACCAGGATGCTAAAGGTAAAAGTAAGAGTCTTAATAGGCTTCTTTCACATACACTTAGCTACAGTTTAATATGGCTATTGGTCAGTGTAATTCATCTTATGGCAATACATAATGTGTATATTCTTTTATTTTCTCCAATTACATTTTTATGCCACACTGCTACAGATTATTATACTAGCAAAGCTCATTCTGCTCTATATGCAGAAGAAAGGACTCATGAGTTCTTTGTAAGTATAGGATTTGATCAATGGTTACACTATGTACAATTATTTACTACCTACTATTTGTTGATTAATTTATGAAACGGACTAAAATATTCTTCGATACGGAATTTACTGGGTTAAGACAACGCACCACCCTGATCAGCATCGGACTTGTTTCCGAACGCAGGAAGACCTTCTATGCTGAGATAATGGACTATGATAAGTCACAAGTTGACAGTTGGATACAAGAAATTAATCGCAACTTAACTAACTGAGCGTAGCTCGAAAATATTTTAACTATGGAACATCTTCATCCAGCAGCCCAGGTGGTTGCAATAATATGTATTGCAGTATGTGTGTTAGGAGTATTATGGTTAATGAGTAAGGGAGTAGAGTAATTATATAGAAATGAAAAACATAACCCATAAAAACCGCTTCCCCGGAGTAGACATAACCATCTTTGCCCAAAACCTCTCCACCATCATCCGCGCAAAGAGATGGAGCAAAAAGGAAGCAGCTATCGTCTTCGGGTATCCAAATACCCACCGCCTATATGATCTTACTGCAGGGAATCAATATCCTCAACTAGAAGAACTAATTCAAATGTCAAACATCCTAGAGATATCAATAGATACTCTGGTTAAACAAAGGTTAAAATAACATGAATCAAGAAACAACTCAAAAATCTGAATTAGCCCTGATCGTAGAATCCAGCGGACTAGAAAAAACTAAAGCTCAAATACTCCTTGATAAATTCACAGGGTACTTTGAAATAGCTGCTGAATGGGAACGCAAGACCAAAGAACTTGTCATTACCGACATTTCCCAGAAAGCTGAAATGAAGATGGCCCGGGAAGCACGCTTGTTTCTCAAAGAGAAACGTGTAGAGGTAGAAAAGACCAGAAAATTCCTCAAGGATGACTCCCTACGTGAAGGGCAGACAATCGATGCCATAGCCAAAGTTCTCAAGAACCTTATCGAACCCATTGAAACACAACTGGAGCAGAAAGAAAAGTTCGCGGAGATCCAGGAAGCCAACAGAAAAGAAGCACTAAGACAAGAACGGGCGGCAACATTGGAAAAAATGGGTGACTATGCCATCACTTCATTCCGTATGAGCACTCTTAATCTAGGGGAAATATCCCAAGACGAATTTGATGCCTTCAAGAATCAGATCGAAGTTGACATAATGAAGCTTGAGCAACTTGCTCAGAAAGATGAGGAAGAAAGACTCGCCAAAGAACAAGCTGAGCTCCAGGAAAGAGAACGCATTAGACTGGAGAACGAAGCACTCAAAAAAGAAGCTGAAGAGAAACAACGTCTCCATGATGAGCAAGTGAAGAAAATGGAAGCCGAAAAGGCCGCCCTTGAAGAACAAGCTCGTATCCTTGCCGCAGAAGCCAAAAAGAAACAAGAGGAAGAACTCGACAAACAAAAGAAACGTGAAGCAAGACTTACTATACTCATAACGATCGGTGCTCAGGACAAAATCGAAGCTCTGGACATGTCAGACGCAGAATGGACCACTTTCTATAACGACCTCTTCCAAAAACACCAGGAAGAAGTTAAAAGGAGCGAAGCTCAAAAAATTGCACAAAAAGCCGAAGCCGATCGCATAGCATTCGAAAACGCAGAAAAGCTCCGCATCGAAACAGAACAACGTCAAAAACTCGAAGCTGAACTTCTCGCCAAGAAACTTGCCGAAGAAAAGGCCATAAAAGACACTCAGGAGAAAGAAGCAGCAGAAGCTAAGGCTAAGATAGCTGAAGAAAAGAAAGCTGCCAGACAGCCCGATAAGCTTAAAATAGTCAACTTCGCCAATCTATTGGATAGAATAGAAATCCCAACAGCATCTTCTGAAGAAGGACAAGCGATACTTTCTTCCTCAAAAGACCTCCTAACTAAGATATCCAAGTTCCTTAGAGAGAAAAGCGATACGTTATGACCTTTGAGCTACAACGACTACAAAACAGGGTGTTAAAACTTAAGACAATTCGAATAAAAGAATTAGCCTTACGGTACCACCCCAGGTTTACTCCTAACCAAAGAGCAGCAGGAGACGATGTGTTTCTGTGTGACTGCTGTAGGATCAAAAGCAGCATTTCTCATATTATAGACCCAAATAACGCCAGTGAACCAGATTTAAATGTCTGCAATCACTGCCACATGATGATATATAAGATCTGGAATAAACACGATATAAAGCCAGCCTTGAATAAAGAGTTCAGTAAAATAAAGTATCAGAATCAAATGAATTGGTTTGAAAAGATGTTAGTCAAAATAAAAAAAAGAAGGAAGTGTGATGTCTAGGAGAACCAACCTGTATACACACCCCCGGTATGTCCCTGTTTTTAAAACGGGATTTGACAGACCATTGGGGTCGAAATACGGGGATTCTCGCCCAAGATAAGCAACCGATAAAGCAAATGACTGACATACAACAACATAAAGCAAATAAAGCATTTCCGTATAATATACTCAATATTATACGATCATTAGAATTGTGCCTCTTTGCGCTCTGTTTTAAAGGTTTTAAATGTAGTGAAAGTGAGCGTTCTTGGAAATGTTATACTAATTCGGATATACCCTCGGGATATTTCGCACTATTTAACGGGAAAGTTCTATTTAACATAACGTTATTTCGTTATTGTTTTGTTATTCAAAGCTTTATATTAGCGTTTGCCTTCTTTAAAAGAAGTAGCCACGCATTTGTTTCACCTTTTGCTTACAATTTTAAACATTGCTAATAATAATCTTAGGTAGTTTTTATGGATATAAACGACATTAGAATAGCAAAGATCTTAATATCAATGAGTTTGCTAGGTATTTTATCAATATGGGCATTACGATCCGGATTATTGAGTGACTCTGAGGTTATATGGATAACAGGGCTGTTGGGTTATTGGATCGGTACATATAGCAATAGAAAGCAATAGGATGCCCGTATTAGAACCATCACGTAATAAGAAGAGGGATAAGAAGGCAGGAGTTTGTCCTCTCTCTAATGGCTCTGAATTGCTTCGTTTCATGGCATATCAAAAACAAGTGCATAAATTCAGTAAGAAACACTATCATTTGAATTTCTACGAGGTCATTATCTTGTCTATTGTTTCGTGCATAAATGCAGAGGAGGGTAATAAAGGGGCTTCAATGCAGGATATTACACATTACATGAGTTGGGATGAGTCAAGACGGGGGCGATTCTTTTTAGCTCGGTTGTGTTTGGAAGGCTGGTTGATTGATCTTAACGCCCTAACGGGGCACACCCCCCATAAGTATAAGCTTGTACTGTCTCTTAAGTGTACTGAGGCAATGAAAGCTATTGAAAGGCATTGTGAAGTGTTGTTATCGGCTAAGCCCCCCAAGAGGGTGGGTAAGTATGTCTCCCCCAGGAAGCCGGGGAACTCGGGGTTATTAACAGGGTATTTAAGAGGTAAGAAGAAACCAAAGGGCTTTGATGATGGGATAGAGTTTGTGGGGCATAGTTAAAATAGTATTTAGACTGATTATAAACAAACATATTTATGGGGATAACATACAGTAGTGACCAAGACGGGAAAGGCTTTTTAACTAGAGCAGAATTTGAGGCAGAAATGTTGATAATCAATAAACAGACCCGTGAGGTTATGATTGACCTGTTGCGCAAATGCATAGACCCTCCTTTCATATTAGAGGGAGGATTTAAGGGCAAATGGAAGTCTGATATTAAGGATGAGTAAAGAATGTACAGGCACTATTAGGCTTGTCTAATTTATATATGACTTCAACCTGCATGGAAAAATCTTCAGCGGTTCCCGTTATAGCGTCCCTGTGTTCTGGTGCTAGAAGGTATCCATCAAATGCCTTAACAATGATATTGGTTACTGTCATTGCGTTTTCAGCTTCATTATAAATACTACCAACTTTTAAAGGCTTAGAGCCAATAAGTTTTCTTAAAAAGGCATGCTCTGTAATACATACGGTGTTTTCCTGATGACTAATAAATACAAATATTGTTCCGGCCATAAAAATAGGGTTAAGTGATTCCCAATATAGCAAAAATGAGTAAATTACATATATGAAAAAGCCTGCTAAAAAAGCCACTAAGCCCAAAGAAAAGCCCTTAAATGTGAATGCTACCTTTGATCAGTTAATGAAATTAGTGGCTGAGCACAAGCCAAAGAAAAGCCCCAAATGAATGGGGCTTTAAAATTTTAGTAACTGAAATACTTTGAACTTATATCAGTCCCTCGATCAATAGAAGTCACTCCGCTTGGTCTGCCATTAATGTCAAATCCATAAGTATAGGTCGTATTATATGGAGAAGTAAACAAATGATAATCTCTCTTTTTTATTAATTTAGGAAATTGTCTCCCAAAATATCCTTTAAACATTTGAGCTATATTTAAGGATGTCATCATATTGCCAAGTGCAACATTGTATATATTATATCCTACTATAAAATTCATAGCATTATATATACCCACTTGGTCAAGTGTATCATAATATGTAAACGTTCCACTATATGACCCACTACCTGATCCTTCATTATAATTCGTATAATTATATCCTACCGTCAAATTCCCTATTACACTATAATTAGTCCCTAAATGATAATTGACTATGGGCCCCGAAACTGGCATACACTTTATCTTTGAATCAGTGGCCACGATGATTCTATTTACATTGTAAGTTATAGTAGTGGTATCCCAAGTCCTATCCCCAGTATTAGGAGTATTCCCATCATATCCATATATTTCATAAAGATCCCCATAACTATTCACGCGCCCTATAGTATCATCATATTCAGGATGATCTTGATAAGAAGTGATTAAATAGGAATTGACTATATTGATGTTAATAACTAATGGAGTTGATCCTCCGGTATCAATAGAACAGGTAGTTATACGTCCCTGATCTGTAGTGCACATTACAGTAAATTCATTATTGTAATTAATTTGCTTAATCCAATAAGAAATATTTGAATTAATAGGTGCTGGGTCAGAATCTTTAGAAGTTCCACAGCCCATTAATAACACCAATGCAATGAATAGTCCAGTCTTCATTTTTTAGTTGTTTGTCCGCTGTACCAGGACGGGGTGAGTATATAAAAATTGCGTGGTACTCAGCCGTTTCGTATTCAGAGGTACGACCAAGCACCTATACACGGAAACAGACCAAGCCCACGCTTGCGTGTGCCATGTATCTGAATCCCGTGTATCTTTTAAATTTGGTCGTTTAGTGAATACGGATTCCGACTATCGCAATTTTTTTAAGTATTTTCTATATCTTCAAATTCTGTTATTGATTTGTTATTGTAAATATAAGAATTTTTATGCTTTCAGATAGAGAGGTTTTAGAAAAAATCAAACAGGGGAATGACTATAATAAAATGTATTTCCGTGAAGAAATAGGGGATTGGCTCCCGTTTTTGGAGCAATTAAGCGAAAAAGGATACGTTACGTATTTTACTCAAAATGCTCAGATAACAATTACCCAATCAGGGAGAGATTATTTGACTACAATTACCAGCGGGAGCATATCAAATAACCACATAATAAATACCCAAGTGCCCATTGCTAACCAATTGGCGATAAAACCAACTAACAACATTCGTAAAAACGTTTCAGATTTCTTTTCTTCCAATGGTAGAGACATAGTTAAGGATATTATAGTTGCTTTGAGTGTGCTGGCTATTTCATCTTTTGTTGTGTGGATAGCAATGCTTATTTGGGATACAATTAAGTAGCTCTTTGGAAATTGCCTCTCATGCCCTTTTTATCAATTCCCTGTAAGGTAAGCGTACATTACTTAATGTAACTGCATATTCCAACCGCTCAACCTCTGCCATCTTGCGAGTGTTGTAACGGAACGCAAACTCATTTGTATAGCGGTGCAAATGTTGTTTGCTGGCATGGTGATAAATACCATAGATACCACGTTTCATAAATCCCCAAAATCCCTCAAGGCTATTAGTATGGAAATTACCATTTACAAATTGGCCTTTCTCATGATTAATAATAACGTGGTTAAATTCCTTTCCTAAATTAGAATACCCACCAAAGCCGTCGGTTATAAGCGTTGAATCTTTGGAGAGCATTTCTCTTATGATAGGTTTCAATGTAGAACCATTCGCCTCTGTTAAGACCTTTGTAACAACCTTACCGTTTCTTTGCAACATCCCGAAAACGGGAACCTTGTTAACGTAGCCAGTACCTTTATTGATTCTCTTTTGCTCTGCCTGACTCTTATTTGCCTTGCGACCTCCTATATAGGTCTCGTCACATTCAACCTCGCCACTCAGATACTGTGGAGCATCTTGCTCTAACATTTTGCGAATCCTGGAAAGCATAAACCAAGCTGTCTTTTGTGTTACCCCAAGGTCTTTCCCTAATTGATGAGAACTAACTCCCTTTTTATGTGAAGTGGTTAGATATAATGCAGCTAACCACGTAGTGAATTTGATGTTACTATTCTCAAATATCGTCCCGTACCTAACTGTGAATTTCTTGTAACACTTGTTATTTGCACACTTATATAATTCGCTATTCTTAAACTTGTATAACTTCTGACTCGCACAGTGTGGACACACTAGCTTGCCCTTCCATATTAAACTCTCTACGTACTCCCTAGCCTTATCCTCGGTATCGAAATACCGGATAAGCTCTGATAAGTTTCTAAAAGGTTTCATAGTTGTTAGTTTGAAAGTTAATAGTTACTTTGAAGTGCATTAATCTATTTTCTATGACAAAACAAGCTACTGTATTTTATACCGATAACACCTCTTTGGATTTTGATATTATCCCATTGCAGAAACTCGACATTGATGGCGAATTTATCTATATGATCGTAGAAATGGACGGATTAGAATACTATCCATTAGAAATAAACCACACAGACAATATAAAGGCATTAAGCGAATCTAAGTTTGAAGACGCAAGCCTGTTAAGTAAAGGAGCGACTCATTGGATGTTGTTCTTAGTTAAAACCTCAATGAATGTTGAGCAGGTAACCACCCAACTTAAACTTAGATTCGGTATCCATTAAGTATATTTCTGGTCAGTCGTTCTGTCAATCCCATCATGGGTACGCTCTTCTTTTGGTACCCAAGGATGAATACATGTAATAGGAAGGCCATTAATTACAAATTGGGCAAATATCCCGCAACACTGAACCGTATTGGTGTAATCATAATCCCTGAGCTTAGCTGTTAACTCTAGTATTCTCAGCCTAGCCTCTATTTTCGCTATTTCTAATTTCTCACCTTTCATTTGGTCAAGGTACTATATCATAACCAAAATAACAAGTATTGTTTGATTATTTAATTAATATTGTTACCTTTGTTTTCGGCGTTCGCCGGAATTTTAGTTAAGAATGAATGAAAAGCTTGACCCTTTTTATTTGCAGATCAAGACTAATGCTAGTCGGACGGGCTGGCATTATTTGTTTTCACCCTCCCCGAAGGCGGGGATTACGCAATATCTCCTAATTTATCCAAAATCTTGACATTTTATCTCTCCCTGATAAACTTCATGCCGTCGATCAATACTAATGTATATACAATGCCCTTTACTGGCTTACCGTTGTTTGCAGCCTGCCTAACGGCTTGGTCTGTTACTCCCAACTCCCTGGCTACTGTACTAATTCGTTTGAGTGTGCTAATGTCTACTACCATAATCTCATAGGTTTTTGTTCCTGTTTCAAAGTTACAACAAAATAATTGATTTTTTATTGAAATTTTTCTCCCTTATTATCAGTGAGTTATAAAGTATTTTAAATATTTACCGTATAATATGAAACATATTGTTTGGAGATTCGATATATAGTTGTATATTTGAAACATCAAACAATTAAATATCTTATGAAAAGCTGGACAATCTCAACTACAACAAACGGAGTACTAACAATAGCGGGATATAATTTCCCAGAGGCTATTAAATCTCTACCTAGTAACATAGGCAATATCATATCAATACAATCAGTTAAGTAATTCACCCTTTATAAACTCACTAAGCACAATGAAAACTACTGCAAAATTGACCGATAAAATGCTGAAAAGATTGATCGAAACTATGGATAGTCCATTAGCTACCGATGTGATTCAGGATATTATAGACACTTCTAAGGAAGATAGGATAAACTATATAGATGACGTTATTCATCATGGGTGTTCGTCTGGAATAGCGACTGGCCTGATATACTATTCAGATACTCAGAAATTTTTTGACAAGCATTCAGACGAAATATTTGAGCTATTGGAAGACTATAAAGATTCCTATGGGGAGGAGTTTTCTAACTACAAATCTGGCAACCGCAAAAATGATCTTGCGTGGTTTGCATACGAAACCATAATGGATAAAATAGCCAATGAGCTTGAGCTTGAATTTTAACTCACTCCCTACTAAACTGGTAGGGTAATAGACAACCTTAAAACTACTGATATGGAAAAGAAATATAAAATTGAATTCGGAAAATCTAGGACTGGAACAGAAATGATTAGAATTACTAATCAAATGGCAGGAATTGGGGCGTGTGATTATTTCATAAAAATGACGCCTAAAAGAGAAATAGTGAACGTTTACAATGACTATCATGAATTTTCACCAATAAATTACGGCTATAATTTAGCTGGAACCGAGGCCGGGGTGCTAGTTGACAACATTTGTAAACACCTGCAATCGTATAATTGCCTATTCAACGTGGGACCATCAGACGAATTATACGCAATTCGTGACGCTAAAATGCTTGCAACTTACTTAGGAAGATTTGAATATGATTTCACGCTCACTGAAGCGAAGGCAGAAATTAAGGAAAGCACGTATCTTAAGTACGTTTTAAGTGACCTTTTTGAAGAAAAAAGAAAAGCTGAAAGCCTCAAAAAATGTCTCGATTTAATGCAAAACTATGGCACATTGGACACAAAAAAGATTGAAAAAATCAAAAAAGAGCGTGAAAAAGCTGCTTTAAAAGCTGAAAAATTGAGACTGAAATTGCGTAAAGAAAAAATTGCAGAGAACGTAAGGTCTTTAAAATTGAAAATGAAAGAAGGCTATACCCATATTGCAGTTGTTCGGGCATATTCCAATAAAGGGCGTAAATTTCATGGCGAAACGCTTGAATTTAGAAAAGAAAAACCAACGACTCGCAATTATTTCACGCTTGAAAAAGAAAATATTCAAAGAAATGCAGAGGGGCTGTTAGCTTACAATATTTAGGGGTAACGACCAACCCCACCCCCTGAAAAGTAGTACGGGGGACCTTCTTTACACAGGACAATTAAGTAAAATCAATTTCACAATTTAAACTAAAAATATTATGGCAACTAGATCAACAATCGCAGTAGAGCAGGAAGATGGAACAGTTAAGGCAGTATATTGTCATTTTGATGGATATTTGGAAGGCGTTGGAGCTAAATTGAAAGCATATTACAATACTCTTGAAAGAGCCAACGCACTTGTAGCACTGGGATCGATTAGCTGTTTACGTGAAAAATTAGAGGGTACTGAAAATCACACATTTGATACCCCTGAAGAAAATGTAACGATTGCTTACCACCGCGACAGAGGCGAGAAACTTACCCAGTACAATAGTAGAAGTATAAGTCACTGGACCAATAGCGGAAATTTTGAAGAGTATAATTACATCTTTCAAAATGGAGTTTGGAATCTCTGCGAAAAAGAAATTACCATTAAACCCTTTTAACGATGCTATTAATATTTGAAAGCAAGAAAGGGGCGGTATACGTTCACAACGGAAGCACCACCATCCGAATACGGAGAGGATGGTTTAATGACGCTGAAAAGTCTACTGAAGTTATAGGCTTTGATAAAAAGGTAATGGAGTTTGTGTATAAATCTAATTTATCGACCTTCAAATGTTCGGACTGTAAATACCATGTTTTACTTAAACAATAAAATCTTATGGGTTATTTGATATTCTTTCTACTGATCGTAATTCTGTCTATTTTTTCACTTTTAAAACCTGAATACTTCAAATGGTTTAGGTTTCCAAAGCTTCCATCCTTCCCAAAATGGGAGTGGAAAAGAGTCCCAAAAGCCAACCCTTTACAATTGGAATTGGAATTTTGGAAACAAAGGGCAATCGCTGCAGAACTTGAGGCGAAGACCTGGCAAGAAAAAGCCCCTAAAATGGCCTTTGAAATGTTTGGCCAGTATAAAAACGAAGAACTGGTACGTATTAGGGAAGAACTTTATAAAAATGCAGACAAAAACGCTGAGGATAAATATAAGTTAGAACTTGAGCGCTGGAAGGAACAATGGGAACTTTATTTCAGGCAAGACGCAATACAACGAAGCCAAAGTGTAATTTTGGGTAAAGTTTCAGAGCATTTGATCCCGTTTTCAGGGGCTTTCCCTTTCAATCCGAAAGATGCAAGATTTATAGGCAGCCCGATAGATTTGATAGTATTTGATGGATGCGATGCTGAAGAGCCGATAACAATTTATATCATCGAAGTGAAAACCGGGAACTCAGGACTCAGCACCAGACAGCGGACAATCCGGGAGGCGGTCGAAACTGGAAAAATAAAATGGCGAGAGATTCGGATATAATATCCACACAGGACGGCCAGGTAAATTTAAAATCAGGAAAACATGACAGAAACTTTAGATATTCAAAGAGAAAAATCCAGGACAAAAATTGTTCTGTGCCTCAATCACCCTTCTTTGAAGTATGAGGCTGTCACACTAACCATTTTCTTGCACAAAAACTAAAAAAGCATTATGAGAAACGGAGAAGAAGTAAAGCGTATGCTGAAGAATTTTAGAACCCTTCTAATTCTTCATAAAATTGAACCTGAGAGCATCGTAGCAAAAACAATAGAGGAAGCTAGCGAGAGATCTGAGGAATTCTCTGAGGCTCTTAAAATAGAAATTGAGACTTACGGAAAGATTTTAAAAAAGGAGAAGGTATTATGAAAAATTTAAAAGTTATAAAAGTAGATTATGATTTTATTGAATTTGAAAACGGAGTTAAATTGCATTCTGATCATCGCCAAGATTGTTGCGAAAATCATTATTTATCTTTTAGTGATTTGACATTAGAAGATTTTAAAGGACTTGAATTTGATTTAGGAAATGATGATTTCTTTAAAAGAATAGAAAATTATGGTATCGAATTGATTCCCATAGTAGGCTGGCCTATAAAAGTGCCAGGATATGGCAGTAACAATGGGTATTACTCTTCTAATATGTCATTAATCTTAACCGATGATAAGGGATTTACCAAGGGATACGATATAACTGAATGTCAAAATTATTAATATTACTATGACACTACTCGAAGCAATAATTGATAATAAAAACGTCACACCCTCAACTATGAAGAACTTAAAATCTCTTCAGAACTTTATGGCTGAGTTCCTGAACAAGGAAATGAAGAAAAAAGACGTTCTACTTAAATCTGTTGACCAAACTTTTTGGAAAAAATTCCAAGAATTTTCCCTAAAAAAAGGCAGCAGTCACAACTATATCATCACACAAGTTCGCTATCTAAATGCAATGGTGAAAAGAAATCAAGCTTTCTTTCAGATACCGACACCCATTAAAATTGTTTCTGGATCAAAGCCAAAGCACAAATTTCTGACTAAAGAACAAGTGGAGGCGATAAAGCAATCTGAGCCCTCATTATACAAAGACTGGTTTTTATTCCAGTGCTACACCGGGATGGCTTTCGATGATCTTAAAAGGCTCAGCAAAAAATCTATTCTTGAAACTGAGGATGGGCCACTATTGGAGTACATTCGCGGGAAGACTGAGAAACGCTCAGGGGAGCCTTGTAGGCAACCTATCGACTTGAGGGCACTAGATATACTATTCAAGTACAAATACACATTCACAACGCCTTATTCAACGTATAACGACGGCTTGAAAAGGTTAGGAGAAGAGCTTGGATTCCCTCTTTCTACTCACATGGCCCGTCATACATTTGGAACCAACGCAGTAAGTGACGGCTGGCCTCTGGAACAAGTAAAAGTAATGATGGCTCACAGTTCCATTCTCACTACTCAGAGATATGCTTTTGCCAACACAAAAAGCCTGTTTGAAATGAAAAGAAAGATAGACTCAAAATAAATCATAAACTTCTTTTCTTTTATTGAAATATTATTGTTAGGTTTGTTTAAGATTTAAACCAATAAAAAATATGATATCTAAAATATTGAGTTTCGCTAAAAAGAAGGTCGCTGTTCCTATTGATGTTAATGCAATAATAGAGCAAATTCACCAAGAATTCTTTACAGCATCTGATCAGATTGTAAAGGAGGCCAATAGAATTATAAATAACCTTCCTGTTACAAACGCTGATAAGGCCAGCAGGCTTCGTAGCATAGGATTTGGTAATACCTCAGAGGCGGTTGTAGACCTTCAAAGAAGGCAAATGGAAGGTTCTGCGCAAAGAAAGCTAGAGAACGTAATGTATTTTTCTAATACTTATCCTCAATACAGATATATTGATAACGATGCAATTGATAGGATTTGTACAAAATACAATCTTGTTTTTGGAAAAAGCAACAGATATAAGGGATTTGTTCCAGAAAAAAATCTTAGAGAGATAGAGCGGTTCAAGATAAAAGAAGAGGATTGTTTCTATACAGAAGAAACTCCTTATAGGACGCATGAGATAGATTTTGAGGAGTATAAAAAGCCGGAAGCAAATATGTACGGCATTCATTTATATAGAAGAAAATCTATGGACAGCACACTTTACATCTGTGCTCCCCTAAAAGACATGGACACCGAAAATGCTAAGGTTGTAGGGAATAGAATAATAGAATTCCCTGATCCTATTGTCTTGAGAAGAGTAAGAAGTGGTGGGTATTTAATACTTACTGCGTGGGGAGCAGAGGCTAGTGACCCAGAAGTTATAAATAGTAAAATGAATTAATAATCTTCATCTCTATCCGGTCCAAAGGCTTGGAACTTGTAACAAGGGGATCAGACCTCTATGCCTTGAAAGAGCAGGTAGCTAATGAGGGTTACAAGAGATTTGATGGCATTGTCAAAATCAGGCGAGTGTTTAAAGGGAAATAATTAACCTGATTCAAGTTGTCCCACCTGCCACCCATGAACATTAGGAGAGGCAATTGACAATGTAAAAACCATAGAGAAGCTTAACCTAAAATTCAAATGCCAAAGAAAGTATTTACGCCACCTACATTCGAAGAACTTAAATCCTATTGCATTGAGAAAGGCTTTGAACATTTGGCTAAGCAAATATACGATTACTATGTAGAAGGTGACTGGCATGATTCAAATGGAAAGAAAGTGATCAACTGGAAGCAGAAACTTTGTGGGGTGTGGTTTAAAGAGTCGAATAGAAACAGTACTCAACAGCAACTATCCAAGCCTACTAAACTAGATTTGCTTATGCAGTCTTCTAAAGGGGCTGATAAATATTTAGATCAAATGTTCCCTAATGAGTAACATACAATTAATATCGCAGGTACCAGGGCTTACCCCCGAAGAACAAGTCGCGCTGAAGGCGGCTGATGAGAAGCGTATTATTTCTATACAAGAATTTGAAATGAAAGGGTCAGTGAAAAAGATGATTACTGATGCTCTTTTTAATAATGGTCAAAATGCTTTAGGAGATTCAGATTTAGCTTTGATGACTGGAAAGATTATCCACGAACTGAAGAGAAATTATTCAAAGTTGACAATTTCAGAAGTTTCTCAGGCCATGGAACTGGGTAGCAAAGGAAAGCTTGGAGACTTTACTCACCTTTCAGTGAGACAAATAATAAAATGGCTTGACGAATATATCATCAAAATACGCAGAGAGGCCAACCATAAACTCAAGGATTTCCAGGAGAAAAAGGAAGTTGAAGTGAATCTTGAAAAGGAAGCAAAGAGAATAAAAGAGTTTGAAGAGAGAATAGTGCAGACCTATGAGGATTTCTCAATAGGAGACGATATAGGACACGTAGGGCTGGCTTCAGTAATTTACCAAGCCTTAGAGAAAAGAGGCAAGGTAGACCTCGATCCAGAGTATTTAGAGGCTATCACAGACAGGGAAGCTTCCGATTATTATGAAAAGATAGAGAAGCAAGAGCTTTCCTTTTCTGAAAAGGCCCAATTGAGGCAAAAGGGGGCAGCATTGGCGCGGTATCATGAAATAGAAATAAAGACGCGAGTACAGGCAGAAGCATTGCTTGCTTTGTTTACAAAATGGAAAAATCAAAACTATAAACTTGAATTATGAGAATAAACGCTGAAATACTCGCTTACATCCTTGACATAAAAAAGGAAGATGCTAATAAGAAAATAGTATGTTACAAAGAACGACTCGCTGGTAATGATGAGCTGGAGTTAGATCCTAATCTTATCGGCAAGAAGGCAGATAAAAAGTACACAGACAATGAATATTGTGATGTTCCTGGTCTTTCTAAATACTTAAATATGGACTTGGCTTTTGCTATGAAAAACATTCATGATACTTTCATGACTTCTCCTACAACCAAAGGGTTTATTTTGAACTATCCTTCAAGTAAATTAAAGCCCAACGCTAAGACTGGTAGAATGCCTGGAAAGATTTCTATTCCTAAAGTTCTCAGACAATTATTGTCGCAGGAAGACAAAGAGCTTATTGTCCGTTTGTGGCAAGATAAATACAAAACATACACAGCTTCTAATCACGTTAAATTCTGTATATCATGAATAATAATATAAGAAATTGCAAGAGAAGGCTTGGATTAGTAATTGGAGCATTAGATGCTCAGAATTATGGCATATCTAAGAATGAGGCCTTGGAATGTCAAGGAGATTTATCCTATATCGAAGATGAGATGGATGAAATGGAGACGGAGATTGACAATTTGAAATCTACTGTAGAGGAATTCGAAAGAGAACCAGTGGAATTAGGCCCCTTCACTGAACAACACTTTGAAGCAATGAATGACATGCGCAAAGCAGAGCTTCTTGCTGAGAACTGGGGTAAGTTCACCCTAGAAGATGTAGAGAAGATGCTTGGTATTTAAACCTACAGGAGTGTTAAGATATGAAACTAAGCGAAGAGTATTTTCAGAAAAACATTGTAGATAAAAATGATTATTCATTTGATCTAATTAAAACCTACGGCCTCATCAGAGAGATAGAGGGAAAGAGAGAACTGGCTTTTAATACCTTAAATGACCAATGTGATGATCCGGAATACTGGGAATCATTAGTACTTGAATATGACACCGAACTCACCACCATAAGAAAGAAAGCAGGATTATAATGGGAGAAATATTACCAGACGGTTCAATACAGGGATATGTAGGATACTGTGATGTTTGTAAGCAATCATGTGAAATGAATATTCAAGGGAATATATTAAAGCATAATTGTTCTAAAAGATTTAATGTTATCGTTAAGAGGGGAAAATATTTGTCTGGCCGCAGTTATGCTACAGGCATAGGAGAGTCTTACCAATGGTCAAAAAATATTGAAGACGCAATTCATTATAACTGCTTAAGTGACAATACGACTTCTAACGGAATTCACCTAGCAAGTATAATTAATGGTAAATTAAAAACTATACAATTATGACCATCCACCCCGAAAGCCCAGACTATAGTAGTGTGCCGCCTATTGCATATAATCCTAAAGATATAAATGATCTCAAGGAGATGGTAAGGTATCTTTCAGAATTAAAAGTTCCAACGATGAGCATATTGTCATCTTCATTTACTGATGAATACGGGAAAAACAGGTTCTTATTGTTTAAAGCTCCCTTCGCTACTATTCATAAGGAGTGGGAGGAAGGGAAAGCAAAAGAAATATCAGGACTAGTAATTTCAGATAATCCAAAAGCTGATTTTGTAGGGAAGCCCACTCTACTAGTACCTACACAGGAAGAGATATACAACCACTGTCAGATATATTTTGGATCAGAAAATAATTCATTCGCTGCATGTAAATGGATGCGTGACGAAATAATTAAACGAAATAAGTAAAGAAGATATGGAAAATTTAAAAGAAGGACAATCACTAGTAAATAAACTATCAGGTCTTGTTGCGACAGTTGTATCAATTAATATTGATTCAGATACACTAGAAGTTAGATTGTCTAGTGGTAAAATAACAGAATATGATTTGAGTACTTCATGTCTATTATGGGTTACGTGTGACTCTTACGACCGCCTGAGGGCAGCGTTTGAGAATCTACTCGGATGTTATACAGAAAACGATGATCTTAAATTTGAACACAGAAATAGAGCAGGCCTATTACCTGATAAGGGAGAGCAGGAAGGATGAGAAAAATAGCAATATATACAAAGGTGCTACAGGAAAAGCCGGGTAAATATGGAGGCAAAATACGCAGGCTCAACCCTTGGAATCCATTAAGCTATATTCTTATAATAATGACCTTCTTAGTTGGATTTGTATTATATGGTTTTGTAGGAATTTGGAAAGAATTAGATTTTAGAAATCCATTTAAATATTCATAACCATGCCAGAAGAAAACAACACACCGAAGAGTATTTGTAAGAAATGTGGTAAAGTTCATAATACTGTATATGCTATAATATTTAATAAATGTCCTTTTGAAATAAAAACAACTGGCTTATGAAAGAGTGGATAAAAGCAAGTAAGGGGTTTCCTATAGAAGGACAGCCAGAGAGTTTGATTGGAATGCATTGCAGATGGGCTAGAACTGAACAACCATTTCAATTCTTAAGCCTTGGTGCGTATGGTAATTTTAGATATTGTATGGACGGTCAATGTAAAAGTCAATATGTGAACGATTGTATTGATAACATCGAATGGCTCAAGGAAACCCAAGAAGAACCTAAGACCAATAACGACAGCAAGGTAATGAGTCCTAAAGAATGGTATATAAATAAGTATCCAGGAATAGATCTAATATCTGATGCTGATTATGAAGATATGAGAGCTTACGCTTCCTACGTATTGCAGCACTCAGCGAGTAGGCCGGAGATAAAGCTGCCGGAAATAAAAAATGAAACTATTATACAATACAGAGAACAATTTATAGGCTGGAATAATTGCATAGAAGAAATTAAACAACTTAACGGCATCACAGAATGAAAGACGAAGAAATAATACAAAAACTTAAAGATAAAAGTCAGGACTATAACGAGTTTAATGTGCTTATTGATACTGATGAAGCTATTAGCATTGTTAAACAATGTGCCCGACAGGAAGCTATAGGGTTTGCTGAGTGGCTTGGCAATAATTATTCTCCAACAAATGTTGTATATGTATGGAAAAAAGATGGAGGAGGATTTACTACAAAAGAGCTTTACGACCAATACCTTTTACACCTTGAACAACTTAAACAAGAGAAGAAATGAAAATAACATTTAGCATTAACCTGCATAGCTCAGACGGAGAAGTTCAAAATGAAGGAATATTTCTGCACATAGAAGATCGTTTAATATTAGGTTTAAAGTCTTTTGAAGAGCTTAAAGAAATGATAAAATCACTAGAGAAGGTTAGAGACGAAATATCAGATGTATACCAATAAAATCAACCCTCCCAGAGGATAAATAGATAACAAAACAGTTCATTATTAACGGTAAAAAATGTAAATTTAAGTATGGGGATAGGCATAAAAGGATTTACAAAAGGACATCGACATAGTGAACAAACAAAGAAGAAAATTGGAGATAAGCATAGGCGTTCAATTCTATTTGATTGTGATTATTGTAGGAAACAATCATTAACTAAGCCATCACATTATAATAAAAAGAAGAGGCATTTCTGTTCAATGAAATGTTATGCTTTATATAGAAAGCACATATTGCCAATGCAGGAACAGCCTTCTTATAAGGGGGTAAGAAAAAACGGGGAAAGCCGGCAAATATACCATCGTAATTATTGCAAGAAAAACCCAGAAAATATAGCTCATTTAAAAGCTAGAAGATATGCCAGGGAAAGAAATGCGCCTGGCTCTCACTCATTAAAAGAATGGAATGACATAAAATTAAAATTTCAACATAAATGTGCGATATGTGGCGAAGTAAAAAAGTTAACAAAAGATCATATAGTTCCCTTATCAAAGGGTGGCTCAGATTATATAGATAATATCCAGCCCCTATGCAAGGGCTGTAATAGTAAAAAACATAACAAATTAATATTCACGATAACCCCGAACTATTAAACAGTCCTTCCTCATAGTAGGGAGACAACAAAATTATAGGTTGGGATCAACATACATGAGTATCTGAGCCGGAACTTTAAAGCCGTTGCATATAAATTGACTTACTCCTATCTGTTTTGTGGGTCAATTTGGATAAAGCTAGGTCACGTAATAATCGAAGGCAATGCACGGAAGGCTAATTATTAATTTCACACTCCCTTCTTAGGTGGGGGAGATAAACAGAGAAAAGTAAACTAAAACAACTATGAAAATCACAAAAAGACTTATCGATGCTATTGTTAATATAGCTCAAGAAAAAAATAGAAAGCAAGAAAAAGAAGAGATTGAATCATTGAAAAGAAATAAGTCTTTGATAAAAAAGGCTGCCGAGTACAAGTCATATCTCCATAAAATACCCGTAGAGGTTCGTAAAAAAATGTACTATAATGAAAAAGATTTTCTTGATGTGCTGGTTGACATGCAACCAAAAAAAACTCCATTTTTTAATAGATGGGTTACTGAAAATACAATAATAGTTGAAGCTGAGCAAAGTAAAAACCTTGATGAATTATTCAAAAGACTTAAACTAGACATGCCGAAAGGCTTTTAACCTCTCTTCCCCTGAGTAAGTAAGGAACGAAACAAAAGATAAAGATATGAGCAAAGACGCATTAATTAGAAATAAATGGATGTCCTTCTATACTGGATTCCATAAAATAGCAATCAAAATAAGTCTAGCATCTTACTTTGATACTAGGGCAATGATAGTACTATCACTCGGATGGGGACAATTGTTCTTACATCTCCCAATAAGATCAAAGATTGATGATGCAGAATATCCGGTATGGGGATTCTATTTCTATGGTGAAACCAAATGGTGGTTTGATACTTTCTGGGTGTGCCTTGGAAGGAAAATAAAATGCTTTCACATGCCTTGGCAATGGGATTGGGTCAGAACCAGTAATCTTAGAAAAGATGGAAATTGGGAGCATGAGACAAAGAAAGATAGAAAGTCTTTTTATGAAAAAAAATGGGATGATATAATTCACTATGAAGAGCATCCTTTTGTATATACGCTTAAAAGTGGAGAGGTTCAAAATAGAACCGCAAGAATAAAAACAGAAGAAAGAGAATGGAAATGGAGAGGTTTTAGATGGCTTAAATATCCTTCTATGATTAGGCAGACGATAGCAATTGAGTTCAGTGATGAAGTAGGTGAAGAAACTGGATCATGGAAAGGCGGCACTTTGGGCTGTTCTTATGATTTATTGAAAGGAGAAACTCCGCTGCAAGCTTTAAGAAGGATGGAATTAAACAGAAATTTCTAATGATCCAATGTACCTGCGGCCGATACAATAAGAGCAACAAAGAGGAATGTCTTTGTGGGAAGGCCGCTGTGGCTGTACCACATAAGGATTTAAAGAAGCTTCGCAAGTCTACAGTTAATAAGGTAAGCGAGAAGCGACAGACCTTGAACGAGCTTTATTCTATTGTGAGGCAGGTGTATTTGAACCTGGTTCCGGTGTGCGAGGCAAAGGGTTGCAATAGGCTGGCTACTACAATACACCACAAGAAAGGAAGATTGGGCAATAACGGCACCATACCGCTTTTGATCGACATGCAGAACTTCATGAGTTGCTGTATAGAGTGTCATCAAAACATCGAAAACTCGCCTGAGTGGGCGATTGAACAGGGATATTCAATTAAAAGGACAAACTTATGAAAAATGAAGAAATTAAAGTGGGCCAAAGATTATACCATATAATTTTTGGATGGTGCGAGGTAACTCATCCAGTAAATGGAGAAGGGAAAACTCTCATTAATCTTGACGCAAAGGAGATTTCTTACTATAAAATGGGAGAAGGATACGTATCATATAAAAAGGACCCACAAGGTCAAAATATTGTATATACTCCAATTGTGGATTTAGTTAAAGATGAAAAAGTGCTATTGTCAAAAGACCAGATGTTAAAGAGGGCAGCAATGAATTGCACTATTACTTATTAATTTTAACAACCAGTAACTAAAACAGACAAGGATGAAAAACTATTTAAATTTATTAAACTCAATATCAAAAGGAATGCTAGTATTCTCAATATTAACAGCAATGGGCTACTTAGTATTCTCATTTAACTATCTTTCATTTAATCCTCATAACTGGACTTTTCAGGCTCGGACTGTATTTGCTGGCTGCGATATAGGAGCTATTTTAATAGGTACTATTGTAGGCTTCTGTACACATAATGATGTTAAATAATTTTTAACAATAAGGAGAGACAGACAATGAAAGAGTATCCAAAAGCAATAAAAGACCTTGAAAAGTTACTTAGTGATTTAAAAAGGGATCATGACCTCTATGAAGAAAGGAAAGATAATCCTGATTTTGACGAATGGAGGGAGGCCAGAAATAGGCTTACATTCCAAGAGGGTAAAAAGCTTTGGTTAGAAGTAGAGGTAAAAGACAGGGAATCTTTTGAGGCACTTTATTATATGCTTTATAACAAAGATGAAAATCAAGTAAGAGTATGTCCATTGGGATGTCAACTTGAAGTTATTCATTTTATTGCGCCAGGAGCTGATGAACTAAAACAAAAAATGAATACTCTCATAAATTCATATAATCAATAATTTATGACCAAATCCGACCTACAGAAGCAATGGTTTTTTATTGCAAGCTTTGGGAGTTGAGCATAAAGGAAAAGAAACCAAGAAAAAAGAAATAAAACTACCTGCTGAATACAAACAGTACAATATTGGACGTGAGTGCCTGAGTATAATCCTGCTAAGAGGGTGATGTTTGGGGTAAGATACTCAGTAATGGATTCGTCCCGAGGGTATTCCACTTAGAAATGGACGGGTAGTTTTTATTAAAATAGTTTTGACCACGTAAACAGAGGATAAAGAAATGATACAAAAAGATGCAAGTTGGCCTATGTATGCCACCAGTATTAATCCAGCCCCTGGTATGGAAGGAACTATAAAATTAGGAACAGAACTTACAGGTGTTGTCATAACTGGTCCATCGTTAATGTTTCAAAATCCACCGGAAGCGCTGCCCTTCCGTCCTGAGATACCAGTATATAGGGTGGTGCTGGCAGACGCTCATGAAATATTTAAGATAATACTTAGAATTGGGGCTCCCGATCGTAGTTTTGAAACTAAGAGAGGCGCTACATGGTATTGCTATGAAATTTCAGCCTCAGAAAGGAAGAGTAAAAGACAATAAAACCTGCAATAATTGACATTACCAATTCTTTTATCTATTTTTGAATGGTTATTAAATAATTATTGACAAATGGCTAAAAAAAAGGCTCAGAAGCCAAAAAGAACATATATTTGCAAAGAAGGGTACTTGAAAAAGGCTCAAAGCATATTGAAATCTAAGGGATTGGACTACTCTTTACCTCACATTAGCAATACTGCTAGGAGATACCAATCAAATCCAGTTATCCTGGAGGCTATTTTAGAGGCTAGGACATCACTTGGACTCTCGGTAGACTAACGTTCTATTTGTATTCCGCGATGCCTGTAATAGTCTCTTTCGTAGTGAGGGGTGCATGAGCAAATTACAAATATGAAAAAGATCACTACTATCTTCATCTTTTGATCAAAATAAAACGATTAGAAGAAATTCTAGTATTGGGATTCTTGCTTATTATCTCTGACTTATACGATACTTTTCCCATTTTAATTCCCAATATCCTGGCCCTTTCTTTATAGACAATTTGATCCAAGCTATCGGCATAAATTATGGAACCTGAAAATATATCCTTTCTTATTATGCCAGTGACATTTATATACTTGTCAGAGTATCTTATAAGACTTATAGTATCAGAATTGTTAATGGTAGTGTCTTTGATTTTGATGTTTATCTTGGTGCTATTTTCCATTGTAGTAGTATTTAATGCTAGTGTGTTTTTAGGCTTCACTCCCAGTCTCTGCGTCAATTCATATATTTGAGAACTGTGATCATCGGCTATGTTTTTAAATGCTGCCATGGACATTATATTGGCCTCAGATTGAATATGCCACATTGAATCTTTATCGCGATAAATCTTATCTGTTTTTTCTGAAGCATTTTTATAGTAACCGGAAATATCCTTCTCTCCCTCCAATTTATGAGTCAGATGCTGGATATAAAAGAGAGATACAAGGCTAAAAATAGCCACCCCTCCAATCAAGTACCATTTAAGATTGCTTATCATCCGATATCGTTTTTACAGTAAACTTTCCAATAAGCATCATAAGTCCTAGTATGACACTGAGCTTTTGTTTTAATTCTAAAGGGACTACGCTTGCGGGAATTACTTCTAAATATTGAAGTAATTCAGTCATAAGAATAATTGAAGGAGGAATGATCATTAAGATCTTCCCAGCTATACTACTTTCGGTTTTCCATCTTTCTTGTAGTGTCATATATTTGGGATTACAAATCCTATTAAGTTTAATTTATCAGGAGAAACGGTATAGTCTACATGTCTTGATTTCTCCGCTACTTCAATCCCCTCTCTACCTCGCTGTCCATCAGTGTTGCCTTCGATTGACTTAAAGATGACAGGATTCATTATTTCTGAAACTATTCCTACATGGCCCTCCCAAGATACGCCATGTCTCCAAATAGCGAGTGCTCCCAACACTGGGACTTTTGATACATTCCAAACCGGATCTACATCAAATCTTTGATAGGTAGCAGTCGCAGATGAAGCAAATAGCGTATCTAATAAACCATATATTTTAGGATTATATTCTAAATAAGCTTCCTTCCATACGAGTTCTGCAAAATAACAGCACCAAGCTTGTGATTTTTGCCAGCCTACGGAAATCATCTTCTTTTCGAATGTGGAATCAAGGAAGCCAGAATTGGCTGGTTTCTCATGTTGGCCAAGATACTTTTTAGCGATTTTTATTATCTCTTGATTTATCATTTCTCTTTATGTCCAGTTATGCCAAGCCATTTAAATAAGAGTCCAATAAGTACTGCTCCGATAGCACCGCCCATCCCTCCTACCAATGCCAATGAGAATGCTTCCATCCATTTGTCCTGAAAGTGATGCCATTGATCTGCTATTGTAATAGCACCTCCTACTACAGCACCAGGGATGGCTAGTATTCTATTTTTTATTTCAATCAATACCATTTAATTTATCGCTTTTTTTCTGTAACCTTATAAATGATCCTTCAATCAAACTTGATTTTATGAATCACATAGTCAATAGTTGTGGATATATATATAAATTTACTAATACATCCCGGCCTGTTACAGTTAAGTGTATTTTATCCCCTTGAAAATATGTTGTATTATTAGAGGCGCCATTTATCCCAATATTGATATCGTTAGTAAAGTCAGCAATTGCATCAGAGAATGACAAATGGTTGTTTATAATCAAATTATTAAATATCACCCTTTCAGACTCATATGTGGCTGCTGAAACTGTCAAATTCCCCGTTCTAGGTAACAACGTTACGCACATTGTTTTAAATCCGGCATTCCTTAGCGTCGTGTGATTTGTTACAACTTTTGTATAAAGAGTAGATCCAGTTTCAGTGCCGGTGGCAATATCATTTGTTCCAACAAATATTATTACAATATCTTTTATTCTAGATGAGTCTCTTTTTGATAGTACATTATTGGCAATATCAGAAGTATTCAAAGCGACCCCTGATCCTCCGGTAGCAATAATTAAATTATTCCATGATGAATCTATCAGTTGTCTAAGCCTAACAGGATATCCATTGGTAGTTGGATCGCTGGAGGTATGAGAATCCCCCATTGTTATTACATTTTTAGGGAAACTAAATTTTGATGGAATTTTATATCTTGAATTAACATATACATTCCACTGGCTAATTTCATTGATATTTAATGCCCTATTGTATATTCTTAATTCAGCTATATTTGACCCTGATAAAAAAGAGGCTGTTGGGAAATTGGATATTCCATTCAAACTAAACACATCTGTATTTAAGAAACTAGCCGCAGTTCCTACTTGTGCTGCACAAGTATATCCATTTTCATAAAAAACCGGAGTTCCTGTCGGGGCCCTTACACATACAATATGGGTGTAATCTAAAGAACGTATTCCTGTATAATATGAAGCTTGTTTACTATTGCATTCATAAGAAAATGGTTGATTTGTTTTGCCAAAATAATTACTATTCGCTATACCGGTTATAACATTTCCAATATCTAAAATATTATTATTTTTCCAAACCAAACATATTGTATGTGTATTTCCCAAAGACTGTATAGGTAAATCTAACCTACTACTAGTACCGTTAAATATAACTACTGGCTGGGAATTTATAGCATTACTAGAAAAGACAGGCTGATTAGCAGGAGTTGATTGTGACGCCACCAATCCACCTATAGAATCTGTCCATGAGGCCACACCGCTCCCATTAAGAACTATACCACTATCGGCCCTAAATAAATAAGTGGTATTACTCGGAGGGATACTTGATTCTGATGATATTAAAGAATGAAAATAACTCATTAATATAATAGAAATATTTTATCATCCTCAATCCTAATCGTCATTTCCGTGCCATCAACTATGGGTATCTCAATGCCTCTACTACAAAATACTATAGATATAAAATCTTTATACTTTTGTTCAACACTATTAAGTTCCATTCGCATTTTTTGTACTTGAATAGAAGTGCTTTCAAGCAATTCTTTTTCTTTTTGCGATATTTCAAATCTGTTTTCCATATATCTATGCTAATAAACCTATTCTTTTTAAAGCAGCAACTATTTGACCTCCCGTATATCCTCCCCATGTAGCAGTATCATTTGCTATTCCAGATGTATTTGCCACAAAGGCAGCAGCGGCAATAGCATTAGTTGGCTGCACATCCGGTGCTGTATTCCAAAATCCTATTTTTTGAAGATTTGTCAATCCAAGCTTTGATCCTGTTACAGTATTAAAAGCAAAGTTAGCTCCATCCTTAATGGAAAAATTAAGGGATGTAATAGTTATTTGTGGTGATCCACCAACAGCCAGAATAAGTGATGATCCATTTACAGTGGTTGCGCCAGCAGATGTTTGTTGAATAGCATATCCATTTGTAGTAGATATCGAAAACTGAGACAACATCATATTGCCTGTTGTAGCAGAATATAATCTTGCTTGTCCTAATATATGAGTGGAATCAACGTTTGGATTTGCCGTTATAGTTGTTCCTACCACTAATGCTTTAGCTATACCTACACCACCCGTTACTATAACAGCACCAGTTGTTGTTGTTGTTGAGTCTGTAGAATTTGAGAAAGTATTTACTGCGCTAAATGATTGTGTTGTTCCCAATCCAGCCAATGTTTCATTAGCCGTATTGGGAAGAGTCCAAGTCGTTGTCTGTGGCACTGATAATGTTGCATTGAAAGCACCGGTAGTTGTAAGATTCCCTCCCAATGTGATAGTCTTAGAACCATTATTTACTCCAGTTCCACCATTTGTTCCAGTAAGAAGTCCTGTTACGGTAGAGGTTGTTAGGGCTATAGTAAATCCACTACCAGTAGCACCGCTTGTAAGTGTCCCTACGGTAGTAATACTAGATTGTCCAACATACGATGAGGAAATATCAAAAACATTAGCAACGCTTACTGTGACCCTATTGGCAGTTCCTGTTAATGCTACCGCTCCAGTTAAACTATTTACACTACTAACTCCTGTTACAAGAGCAGAAGTATTTCCATTCAACTTCTGAATAGCTTGAAGAATATTATCAGTAGCCACCACTGTACCGGCACCAGAAACATAACCTGTAAGAACCTTTCCAATTACCGCTGAGTTAGTCAATGTCACTGCAAAAGATCCTGTGCCAGATCCTGTAGCTTCACCGGTAAGAGCTATTGTCTGATCACCAGTATTGGTTCCAGATATAGTAGCATTACCAGTAGCGGTCACCATAAATGTTGACAATGTCAATGTGCCTGTACCAATAGTCAAGGTATTGCCATTCACTGTTGTCGGAGTGATGGCGCCCAATGTAAGAGTGATGGCAGGAGTGGTACTAGGATTAGCAACAACTGCGGATATGCCATTAGCGGTAACTACAGAGACTGAGGTTACTGTACCTGATGAACTAGTACCTGCTTTAGGGAATTTTAAAGAAAAATCAGTCATTATTGTCCAAAGTTTTTACACGCTATGTAATAATTTGCTCCTATTTTTTTTATTGATAGGATATATTTGTCTCCTGACGCACCTATTAGTGATGCAGTATTATCACCTGAAGCAATCCCTTCACTTATACAAAGCGATGTTATTGGAAATGTATATATGGCAGATGTCGTATTTAATATTAATTCTATGGTAATATCATCACCAATATAAGATATAGTAAATGTCCTAGTCGGTGATGAACTTGTAAGAGTATGTTTAGTATTAGTTAAATTTATAGTAGCTGAATCACTTAATGCAATTGCTGTATTGGCAACATCCTTCTTTAATAATAGTTGATCATAAATTAATTTTGCTGAAGGATATTCTGTGTTACTAGATGCGACATTTATACTAGTTACTTTATTGGCAACATTCTCTGGAGTATATGCGAAAGTACTCCCACTTTTAGGAAACTTTAGAGAGAAGTCTGTCATATCAATAAACTACATCGAATGTTATCTCTTGCCCACCACCGCTAGCATCATAAACTATCGGCCTGATGCTATTATTAGAGTTCAACGATTCTACTTCATTAGGCTGCCATGGCTTACCATCGATCGTAGAGGTTACTGTCCCGCTTATGGTGATCATAATGGTTCTATAAAGAGTCCTGCAAGTTCTTACTACGTCTCCGGTTACATTGGAAGAAAACCCCTCACCAAGAATAAGAATAGTATCATCCTGGATACCCTCTATTTGCCTTAATTCATTGGTGGTAGTACTATAAAGCCAGTCACCTTCTACCATTTCAGTGGTAAAAAGACTGCCCGTACCGGTAACTACCGTATCAATAGAATTAAATGTTCCTGTTAAAAGTCTGCTTGTAGGAAGGGTTCCCTTATTGGGGAAGCCATCTACCCCGGTTATAAATCGTTCTGGATTACTTCTAGGGATTGGCATAGTGAGGTCTTTTCCCTAAAAATACGTAAGGATGCCTCTTAATTGGATATTATAGGCATCTACGATAGTATTTGTAAAAATATTTGCATAGGTCAAAACATTTAACTATGTTTCAACGTTCAAACTAAAAACTATCTATATGAAAAAGCTATTATTAATTATTTTAATGTTTGTCTCTGCTGTTTGTATTGCACAGACTGAGAAGCAAATTAGAGCAATATTCCCACGCATTGACTTTGCTCATTTTAATCGATCAGATATCGAATTAAACAAGAGTGGTAAATCAACTATCCTTGCTGGAGTATCAGGAGACAGTGTATTCCTATGTTATATTACTAATAGAAAAGTAGAGTCCATTGATATTTATGCACGATACAGATATAATGACCAAGAACATGGCACGTTTTATTATATCGAAAATATTCAAGCTGCCTGGATACCTATCAGCAAAAAAACTATTATTGCTAAATGTTATATAGGCAATATAAAAGATATTGAATTATCAATAAAAGGGTACAAATACGAAATCCTTCTTACAGAACATGCCCATAAGAAGGAGTATACGCTTTATGAAATAATTATTTACTAAGACTTGAACTTAGGATTAAGCATTTTAGCTTTATACTTAATCGTCTTTTTCTTCTCTTTAGGTGTAAGGGTACTCTTTTGGGTACCCTTATATTGACCTGCATCATTTAATGTGCCTAATCCCTTTTTAAGAGCCAGCGGAACATTATTGTTTCTCATGACAGTTTCGTTGACTGCTTTTTTAACACGAGGATCAGCATTCATTCTTTTTGCTACATCCTTACGATCTTGAGCATTATCCTTAGCTCTATCGGTATAAGGCTTAGCGGCTAATTTTGCTTGTTTTCTTTTACCCGGGCCAGGGCCTTTTGCTATTTTGTAGTCCATAGTAGTTTGAATTTAATGTTTCTTTTTTTTCTTTTTAATGCCAAATATTTCTTGTTTTGCTTCTATAGTTGCTTCTCTTTTGTAAGAGTCAATTTCATCCTTCACATCCCCAGGAGTCATTTTATCTAATTTCCCCATGTTAGCAATTATTCTTTTTTTAATAAATGCTCCACGAGCCTTACTATATTCATAATACTCTCTGTCGCTTACTTCTCCTTCCCATCCTGTATCATTTAAACTAGATTGCAATTGATTCTTACTGACTTTACCTATCCATGCTTTATTATTTATAATAACATCCCATGCTGCTGCAGTCTGCGCATCATCAATTTTATTGTAAGATACAAATTTATCCGTATCCGGCACAATAGGGTCACCCAAGGCATTTACCATATCATACATTCCGGAGTCCAGCCCAGGTATATCACGGTAAAAGTTGTGCCAGAAGGAAGATGTTTGCTTCATAGGAGTGTCCGTTGTGGCCATGATATCCTTGGCAATCTGAGTATAAGCATTAGGAACTACATATCCTTTTGCTGCACTGGCCAATACCTTTTTAAGAGTGTTTACACTAGCCGTAGGAGTATCTTCAGAGAAGGCAGACATAAACTCACTCATACCCTTTAAGAAGGTCATATCAGTTATAAACTGCATTCCCTTCCATGTATTTATGAATAATGTTTCTGCTATGGTTTTATCGTCCAACGATTCCGATTTATACTTTTCATTGTCGCGCAAGTTGCCAATAATAGCGAAAGGAATAGCGAAAGGAGTATTTAGATATGAATACCATTTGTCCCCTATTTTGATTGAATATTTTTGCCATCCTTTTTGGGCTAATTCATAGTTCTTTTTAACATCTCCAGTCCCATCAGCGGTAATCCTAATAAGCCCGTCATCATCATCTGACATAGCATAAGCAGCCATCATGGCAAGCACTCCAGCAGTTGCTTTTATGGTAGCCTTCTTCTTTTCATCGGCAGAATATTGCCGTTTATACTTTTCAGTTGCAAGAGATCCTGTTCCAAATATGGCCCTTTTATACCCCCATGGGGTCCATTCTACATATCGATTGGCCACATTGGAGACAATTCTTGTAAAAGGAACTACATATTTCAAAGGTTTTATGCCTTTAAATCCTACCTTTTCTACTACACCAGCAACAGCATCGGTGATCATCCCTAATGTTCCATCAGCGGGGCCATTGAATGTACTGCGCAATGCAAAATCTGCACTATCTTCGATTATCTCTTGACTTCTATTTTGTTCAAGAATCTCAACTACTCTTCTTTTTAAATCCAGGCCACTTAATCCTTCTTCTTTAGCCTGTGCTTCAGCAGCTACTTTCTTTTCTTTGGTATTATTAAGCGTTTCAGATACAGCCTCCCATATTTTAGTATCCGGAAATTCCTTTTTCTGAACTCGCGCCATATCAGCAGCCATCTCTGAAGCCCTCATTTCTCTCAATCCAGAATAAGCAACTGCATCAGCAGCGCTCATCAGTCTTGATACATACTTCCATGCAGTGAAAGGATGTTTTATTTTTATATCCGTGAATGGTATTCTTAATTTTGGAGCCACTTCTAAGGCGTTAGGACCTTCTACCTTCTCGTTTTTAACAGGAGAATATCCAGTAGCTAGCGTCGCTCTTGCCTCTAGTAGTCCTTTTCTATATCCACTTAATAACCCTCCTACTAATATTCCTGTATTTTTCGGCTGCTTAGCCATAGACACAGTTAGCTCTCCCACCGTCTCCACAGCGTTGGCAAAAGAGTTTGTTACATGAGTTTTATATCCAGAAAGAACATTCGCATACCACACGGAAGTAGCTATATCGGTCCAGTTCACACCCTTAAGGGTGGTTTGAAATTTATACAAATCCTGAATAGCTCTTGACTTCTGAAATCCTTCTGGAGTAGTTTGTACCCTATTGGCCAGTTCGCGTAGTTTTGTAGTCTGTTCTTCGGTTAATTCTTTAGCAGAAAATTCATCTGCATAAATTTCAGATAGCGCCTTTTCATCTACCGATCCAACATTGCTAAGTTCTATTACTTTTTCGTAAGCTTGCTTAAGCTTTTTAGGATAAACCTTGTCTTGAAATTTAGTTTTTGCCTTCAGGATAGATAGTTTTTTTTCATTTGACAACCTATCAAAAGTATCTTCCACTAGTTTTGCTAATTGAGCCGCATCTGATTCAGAGATATCAAGATCATCAATTAATTTATCTACTAAATCAGATTTTTTCTTTTGTACTTCGGAGTAATGCTGAGTGACTATTTTATCAAAAGTCTCATCAATATTTTCCTTAACTACTCTCTCTGTCTTATTTTTTATCTTATCAGACTTAGCCAAAGAAGATAATTTCTGTCCCTCATGAGAAGCGTTCCATATATCATCAATATAAGGCTCCGAATCATCTCCAAGTTCAGCACGCATCTTTCTTGACCACGACTTAAAATCATAGTAACCTTCTTTGATAAGGTAGTATCCATACTTAGCTCCTTCAGCCAATATTTTAGCTGTCAACTGAGGATCGATACCAGAACTAGCCCTAGAATTTAATTCCTTGAAGAGATTAGAAAGATTATCCTTAATCTCCTTTTTGGCCTTATTTATCTTCTGTCTTTCAGTTTGCTCTTTTTCTTCAGTACCTTTTTCTTTCTTAGGTTTTCTTTCTTTTATTTGATCGAGTTTACCTTGGATTCTTTTATCTTTTCTGGTTTGCCCGGCAATATTTTTGTTGGTGTCGTTGAGCTCACTAGCAAGGGTTGCAAAGCGACCCTTGTTCTTTTCTTTGTATTCATCTCTTAATTTATTAATAGCACTGTTACTGGCAATGACATGCACCTCCGGAGAAGCATCTTTCATTAATTTATAAGCGTTTGCCGCTCTACCAGTTTCAGTAGCCTGTTCTTTTACTGCTTGGTCAATAATTTGACTTTGTATCTGAGCATATTCATTGGCCACAACTTTATTTCCAGCTTTGATAGCTTCATTGTATTTTTTTGCAAAATGCTTTAATCCTGAAGCACGAATAGCTACTTTAACGTGTTCTTTTACACTATCAGGAATATTGAGAACATAAGCCAACGCCTGATCATCTCCTCTTGCAATATGTTCACTCAATAAATCATCCGCTTCTTTAGCTGTAACGGCTAGACTTTTTACTGGATAAACCGCATTAGCGAGCGCTCTGGCCTTTACTTCTTGGGGAATGTCAGATCTGCCCTGAATAGTAATTGCCGTCTTTCTAATAGCCTCTGATGGCTTTGTTTTAGGCAATTTAGCCTCTTCTATAAGTTCCTGATCTGGACTTTCCTGGGTTCCGGTATTTACTTCCTGCGACTCTTCCCCGCTTTGCTGTAGGCTATTGCTATTGCCTGCCTGATTGCCGCCTCCTTCGATTTGGGGTGCGACATTCCTATTGCTCCCTTCTTCTTGAAGCTGTTGATCAGTTCGGATATGTTCTGCTGAATCACCTCCGGTTTCTTTCCTTCTTCTAGTGGCATCTTCTTGAATATTTAAATTTGCTATTTGCTCTTGCGCTTTTTGGATATACTGATTCCTAAGAATTTTCTTCCTTGCGTTATATTTTTCCTTATAAAGTCCTATCAATTCAGATCCTATCTCCTTTTCTCTTTCTGCCGCTTTCTGAATTTGAATACCAGTGGTCGCGGAAGAATATGCCAGTTCCCTCTCCAAGATTAAATCTTTTATCCTAGCATCTATTCCAGATGTCTTACGAGTAAGATCATCCATCATAGGCTTATTAATATCCTCCTTCTGAATTTCCAGCATTTCTAACTGCTGAATTTCATCATTGGAAATATTGTCTTTTTTATCTAAAATCTCAGTAACCCCATTGTCAATATTTTGAATTCTTGCAGCACTTTTAAGAGTTTGATTTTCTGATTGCAGTGTCTCTACTTCCTGCTGTTTTTCAACAACATAATCAATAGACTTTTGATATTCTGCTTTTTCTTTTGGATCTGTCGCAGTATCTCTTCTGTATTTAAGCCCAGAAGATACTCCGCTTAAAGTGCCTCCTAATAAGCCTCCAATTAATCCTGCCTCAATCAGTCCGTCTGTCCACTGCCTTGTTTCATCATAAGATAAACTTGCGTCCACGTTAGAGAAGAATTGCTGAGCAACCTCGGTAGCGGCTTCTTCGCTAAACCCCTTGGCACCATTAACTATCATAGAGGTAATTCTAGTTTTTAATCCTCCTCCACTTAAATCATCAAGCCTGTCAAAGAATTTACCAACAGGAAGGGCTTCAAGAGGAGCGGAAATAATGGCATTTCTCATTCCTGAGTTCCATGCTTGATTTCTAGCCTCTTCTTCATCTACTCCTTTTTCACGAAGAGTAGTATAGGCTTGTTCATATTCTGAATTGAATATCTGGGTAGTAGATATTACCGATCCAGGACTTGCTACATAAGTGCCTAATTCTTTAAAGGCACCAATAGTAACATTTGGATTCCTAAGAGCTGTTTGGCTCAGCATTTGCGTACTACTCTTAACTGCTCCACCGCCTCCTATAAATATGGTCATTAAATCAGCAATAGCTGGCATTACTTTGGCCTGCAAAGAAGTATCAAATTCTTTTAATCCTCCACTTTCTGTTGGATTCCAAAGGGAATACCATTCTCCATTTCCGAGATATTTATTAGTGAAATCCCTATAAGAATCAGCCCATTGGCCACTTACGTAATCTTCATAAGGTTTATCTGGATTTGTTTCAGTTGCTCTATCTAAATAATAAGCACCTCGTGCCACAAAATCAAGGACAGAAGCAGGAGTCTGAAAAAATGCCTTATTAAATCTAGCCCCAGCATCATTTAATGGATACATTGTGGCTTCATAAGCATTCATTTGAGAATAATTAGCATCTTTTATTGCCTCATTCTCTTGTTCTTGTTTTTCTAATGCTTTTTCTTTAAAATATTCAGATTTCTGCTGATTATTCAAAGGGTCTGCGGCAGGAATACCATTCTCTGTTCCATTTTGACTGCGTTGCGCTGCAGATATTGGATTATTAAGAATGTTTGGATTATCCGTTTGTGTAGTCTGTAGGAAGGGACTCGTCTTAGCAGGTCCACCTTCAATAGGAATAACAGTAGACGGTTGATTAGTAGAAGGCTCCGCTGCAAGCTCTTCATCAGTCACTCCTCCTTTAGGTGCTAAATCAGGAGCAAAAGTTGTAGGTAGTGAATTTTTATACTGATCAAATACATTCTGAGCATCAATTGGTGGAGCAGAAAGCGTCCCAGGCTGATTTGCACCTGCGAATAAATCTCCACTTGTTCCAGCCGGTGAATTTGGGCTGAGCGGGGGCGCTTGGCTTTGGTCTTGGGGTGTATTTCCTTTTTTTTTTACTACTGCAGGTCCACCATAAGCACCCACAAAAGTGGTACGGAATTCTCCATAGGTTTTAGCTGCAGTCTTGCCTTCTGACTTAAGCTTATTATACCCTTCTTGTAAAGAAGTCTCAAAATCAGCAGGATCATTATATAGCTTTTCCTTGATAGCATCGTATTGTGATGTATCTCCGCCATAATATTTATTGACTACAAAATCTACTAATGGATTAGGTCCTGGCATTATTAATTATTTTATATTTTACCATTGTGCCGGAACTATTGCCGGAGTACTGGTGCTTGTTGCTACATTTTTAAGATTCAGTGCTGGATTATAAAGCTTGCTATCTATCTGCTGCTGAGTGATACCATAGTTGGCTTCCATCTGCTTATTTACTTGATAATAAGGTACTCGAACTGTATATTGATAGATGTTTTTCCCTATTCCCTTAATCTCGTCTCCCGATGCCTGAGCATCAGCTAATACTTTCTGATATTCTGGACTATTCTTATCGTAGTCGCTCATGTCAACAGTAACAGTGCCATTTACATAAGGGACGTATTGAACGCCAGAAGTTTTTCTTATTTGGCTTTCATTTTCCACTAAAACCTTTCCACTTGAATTAGTTGGAAGAAGAGATACTCCTGTAGGCTTAAATTGAACGCCACTCACATATTTACTTGCAAGCTTTTTATCATTAAGCACATCGGCAAATGGAGCATTTACCTCTACATTGGTAATATTGTTTGGCGTAATAACAATAGGTTTCAATTTAGATTGCTCCAAATACACAGTACTTGGAACCCATCCAGTCTTAATAGCAGCCCTGCTAGACCCTTCTCCTACTGGGTTATTGAAGTTTGTTATATAGAAATTCTTGTTTTGATTAAGCTCGGTAGCGGTTCCAATGGAATCATTAGACCCAATACCTCCTTGAACTGCTTCCTCCTCTTGACTATATTCATAAGTCTTTTGAACAGACTGCTTATTTCTGCTTTCAAGATCTTGTCGAGCGATATCCCTAACAAGGTCATCTTGTTTAAGATTCTTTCTAACTGGATCTCCATTCTGACGAATCTGCTGATAAATCTGATCTCCTTCCAATCCTGCATATTGAGGATATAGTTCAGGGTGAGCTTTTATGTAGGCCACATCTGCATTATATATTTCTGGGAGTGTTTTATTTGCATAGTAATCTTTTACTGCTCCATAATCAAGATAGTTATTCAATACATCATCGGAAACACCAGGAGAATAGGTTCCATCATTGTTTCTTTTCATGTATATGCCATTCTTGATATTTTGAACTACGGTAGTATAAGGTCCGTTTTCAATATCAGTCTTATTGGCAAATTCATTTAATCCAAGCTGCTTATAATTGTTAGTAAAATTATCGGCAGCGGCTTCAATATTATAAAGATCAGGGTTTGCTTTAGGATCATATACGCTTACTTGCTCTTGCTGTCCGTATTTGTTTGTTCGCGTGATCGTTCCACTATACGTTCCGATCGGAGTAGAATTATAATTTACATTACTCAGTGTAGTGGCTTCTCCTTGATTATATTCGTTCTTTCCAAAAGCTGAAGCGTAATCAGGGATAGTCTTATCAATATCATTCAAATAAGAAGTATGCTCATTATTACCTGTCTCTGCAAATGAATTTATATCAGCATTTAAAGCTGCCAATCTTTGTACGTCTACCTGCCCACTATCCAGCATTGCTGCCGCTTCTTGATTAAACCTGCCTTTGTATTTTTCGTACTGAGGAGTATGCTTTCCCTCAGCGTTAACGAAGTTGAATTTATTGATTTGATCTTGAAGTGCCTTTTGTCTTGCTGCTTCAGCCTTTGCCTTCTGATCATTAATTTGAGCCTGCAATTCAAAGCCGCGCATGTCCAGCGGTGGGACCTGATTAGAGGACACGCCAGCTTCGCCATACCCTACACGTGGGTCAACTCCTAATAACTTCTGAGATATAAGATCCGTTTGGGCCATTATTTACTATAAGATCTAACTCGTGGTTTTATACCAACTTTCTTCAATAGGTTTCCTCCAAAATTAGAACTCCCTGGATTATCTGGATTGTTACCATATTGATCACCAAAATTACTTGTCCCTGTGCCCATATTTCCGCCAATAGAAGCGTTTGTGTCTTGGAGTTGCACCCCTTGAGCATCAGCCTGCATATTGCCTCTATATTGTCCATTTTGGCCATTTAAAGCTTTGCTATACAAGGAGGAAGTAAGTGCATCATTTGCCAGTTGTCCGGCACTCCCTAATGCACCCTCAAGATTTCTATTGGAAGCATCAGTAAGCGCCTGCTTTCTTAAGACTTGGGTTTGATATGGCTGATTTTTGTTATAATCGAACATATTAAGCTCTTCTCCTTGTTTCATGGCAAGAGCATTGTTTAAATTCTGTTCAGATTGAAGTCTGTAATCAGCACCTTGTCCAGCTAATTGATTTAAGCCTTCGCGTTGGTTCCTGTCTGCCGCAGTAAGACCCGCAATGGCTTCCGCAGAACTATTGCTAGTCTGTTGTGCTTTATTTGCGGTCTGGGCTGTCTGTTGACCTAACAAGTTTTCATAATATGCCTGATTAGGAAGACGTGTGGAGTTCGCCATAGTTCTAGCGCGATTCTCAAATTCTTGAGAAGCTGCCGTTCTATTTAAAGTAGGCCGCTGCGCATTGATACCATTAGCCAGCTTTTTTTGTTTAGCTGCCCTGATAGCTTGTATGATAGCGCTACCTGCCTGAACTCCAAGCCCAGCAAGTGCTAATGGAGGAAATGCCGCGCTTCCTGCGCCTGCTGCTGCTCCTAATGCGTTTCCTAAATTTGGCATAACGTAAATCTATGAATTATTTTTGTATTATTTATTGGTTCTCTGATTTATTTGACTATAAAGAGTAAGGAATCTTAGCCTGGATAACCCAGTAGAATTACTCTCTATTTTCATTCTCAGTACATTGGAAGTCATTAAAGGTCCATTATAATAAAGAGCCGCCCTTTGATCAGTTGCTCCATTATAATCCCCCAAGATATCTGCACAATACACGTTTTCAATAAGTTCTATATCATCATCTATTAAACGGGATATTTGACCATTTTGATTAGTTATTTCCGGGGCAGACCATTTAACATTGGATTCCTGCTCCATATTGTTGAAAATCTTCTGATCGTTCTGCTGTTCGTTGAAAACTACATTCATCGATGGCTTGTACTGTGTTCCATAGAAGTTATTGTTCAGTACATTGCTATTATGCTTCCACAGTACCCCATCCTTAAAGGTGAACATGTCAGTATTTATATACGCATATCTTTCCGGAAGGAAGCTGTAGAAGCCATTATAGGTATCGCTCATGTAGTTATATCCTATGGTTTCATCTACGAAAGACAGCAATGAAAGTTTGAATGTAGGATCTATGCCACCATGCACTAGCCCAGTATTCATGTATTGAGTTCCCTTGGCCAGGAAATAGGTTCTGGCCTTATTTTGGCTGATAGGGAACATTCCATTTGAATTATTATATCGAACATGAGCCCCTTTAAGATCACTGAACCAAAAGGCTTCACTACCATATTTGAATACGGACTCCGGATGAGTTGTGCCAAAATCGCCATCTAATCTACGCGGATTATTCACATAGTTATCAGTCAATAACACTTGGGAATCTCCAGCGGCATTCTGGAAGGTGGACTGTTCTATATAACAAACACTCGGCTTTCTTTCGTTCACAAATACTATCAGGGTATCAAAGCCTATGAGTCTTCTGATGGCACCATAATCGTTAGGGACATCTAGGGAGTTTAACTCTTCAAATGCACACAACCCATTGACCTTAGAATCCTCAATAAGTCTATTTGAATACCTGAACAAGGTCGTTCTTTTAAGTTGCTTATCGCCATTTATATTGACAATATTTGGCCTTCCGAGTGCCTTTTCCCAGAATCCAGCCCTTTTATTAGGATTAGGATTCATAGAATAGAAATCTACGAAATAATGATTCCCGGTATTATAAGAGAAGTTTGTTGCATATAATGGGACATGGTGCATAGTATGCACATCCCCCTGCCAAACAAAATGAGAGGGCTGATGAGTTTTACTACCATCTGAAGCATACACAAACTGATATGTTTTACCACATTCATAGTATATTACCGTCTGATCATTTTTTCTTGGAGTATATGTTTCGATAAATGTTCCTGGACCGATTGGAGTAGTTGTAGTGTACTCTGCGCGATATGGAATCACAAGATATCTTCCCAACTGAACACTTTTTATCTCTTGAGCAAGCACTCCAAGGTATGTTCCATCAGATTTATAGTAAATATTTACCTGATCTCCTGTAGCAAACACATAGGGAGTATTATTAGATGGCTGAGTAGTGTTTTTTACTCCATTGAATATTGTAGTATTGTTATTCCAGTTATAAATGTCGAGCCAAATATCTATGGCATCCGACAAATTTGTTGGTAAATAATTCGTGATAGGGTTTCCATTGGAATCTAACCCTAAATAAAATATAGGGTTTCCAGATCCGTCATGACCTATAGGAACATCGCGCTGTTCATTAATAGATAAGAAATCACCACCACCGCTACAGTCGGTGGTAAGATTGTGCATTCTTTTTTCTACTACTCTGACCAATATAACCCCATCATCAGACTTGCCACCTTTTCTGATAGTCCCATAATATGGAGTATCTATATTATTTTCCTTAGCTGTATAAAATCTACTGGAAATACTATTTACTCCTAAATATAATTCACAAGTATTAACATCTCCATCTGTTGTTCCAATGATAGGATCAATGAAGATAGGATTGCCATTCACATCATATCCGGAAACATAATTCACATCATTGGTTACTCCCTGAATAAATGCCGATACTGTCTGGTTTTCAGAAACAACTATCTCATAGGCTTGTGCCCATGCAGGAGGATCGGTAGTAATTCCAAACGATACAGCCCATTGTTTATATCCTTTCTCTATAACCCCTCCAGTAATTATCTCCCCAGCATTCCAGAATTCAGGAGGAACGTTTATAGCAAGTTCAGAAAGAGTGTAAACACTACTCTTTCTTCCAGCAGAATCTATATAAACGATTCCTATAGAGTATTGACTGTTATTTTTAAAAGACAAGAAGTTTGCTCTTGTTATTCTTCCATCTAAAGTATTAAGAGGAATATTGAAGAAAGATTGAGTTACCGCATTAACACCAAATGGAACCTGATCATAACCCTCAGTACAGTTGGCAAGATCTATTCTATTCTTAGCAAATGTGAGTGCTTCGGCAAGTAGTGGAACTGAGTCAAATGGAATATCCGTATCAGCTTCATCTATTACTGGATAGCTTTGGTCATTTTTAAATAATATATCGGCAAGATAATTAGTGGACGTATAATCAGCGAAGTTTATTCTCTTGATTAATTTAAACGGGCTATTCCCTTCTGAAGAATCAGGAGTATTAGCCCTGAATGCTACGTCAATATATTTTATAAATCTCTTATAAATATCTACCTGTGATGGATCAGCTAAATAAGTATTAGGATTAAAGCCAATTGTCGGCAAAGGAAATGATAATCTTACTGTATCAAATGTTTTTGTCTGCTTATATGAACAAGAAATAAACGGAGACACTGCTGCCCACCTAGAGTTCTGGTTGTCATGGTAAACATATCTATATGTAAATTGACCATTTACATTTTTAAGATTATTGATATCTGAAGAGGGGTTAGAATCGAATACTTCTCTTATGATAAGAGGGTAAATAGGAGGCCTTTTAATTAGTTCAAATGCTGATAGATACTCATTAGTATTTAACCCATTAAAATCAGTATTGATGTTTATTTGTCGCGGCCCATTGTTATCTACCCAGAATAATAAACCAGAACCATTGTTATTAACAAGCTCTACTCCATTAATAAGATAATCTATCTTGAAATTAAGCCCATCAGTCATTCCTAGTAATATTTGATCACCAGGAGAAAATGGAGTAGTTTGCACGATAGTTCTTATCGTAACGCCATCATAGATGTAGATACCATTATAATGGTTGCTATTAAAGTTGAACCAGATGATTCTATTGTTCAGCTCATCGGAAAATGCTCCCAATGTTTTATTCGTACCTGATGGAAGCGTGAAAGAATTTGCATCAAATATATTGGTATTACCTTTAATAGATTCTACCACTCCATCACTTCCTGAAGTTACTGTATTGACAATAATATTCAGTGCAGAACGGTAATCGCCCTGTTCAAAAAATTCATCTGCATCATCGAAGTTGCAACGCCTGAAATATCTCTTGTCAATTACCTGCATTTAGTTCTTAGGAGTCTGCATGACACCACTTCTGAATATTTGAATAATCTTGTCCCATGTAAGATCACTTGTTCTTCTGTAAGCTAATCTCTCCTGGTTCCTGTACTGATCCTCTGCTCTTTGCTTTTCACCGAGTCCTCTATTAGGGTCGTTTTCACAATCTCTCCAAAGGATATAATATTTTATCGCACGTTCAATAACTTCGTCTACTAGGCTTCCTCCGGAAGGATTAATTCCATTGGTTACATACTCAATATAAATAAGCTTGTTTGCGTATCTGGAGTCAAATACAAACCTTCTATTGGCGCTATCAATCCTGAACTGACCATCGCCCTGTACACCTGCACCAAAGCCATAAATGGCTCCGGAAGTATCTGCATAGGTTCCCCAGTTATTTAGCCAGAAACCATTGCTGTCTGCTTCATCTATTCCTGAGTTTTGATCGAATCCAAGTATGGAATAATTTGGCACGTACTTGGCATTCTTTACTGGAAGCCCACAATCATCAGTATCATTAGTAAGAATCAAACGATTATTTACCGTAAATACTTTAATTCTATCTCCTTCCTTATGTCCAATTTTTGTCCACTTGGCCATGTCTTTAGGGAAAGGAACCGAAAGGGTGTATTGATCTATCGTATAAGAAGTAGTTTTTATCTCCTGGGCAACGTCAATTCTCATCTCTTGAAGTGACTCAAGAGCCCACATCTCATACTTTCTGTACTTTTTAAGGCTAAGGTCATCCCTCTCCTCGCAAGCAGAACGTATAATTGAATCCAGTGTTACATACCCCTGAGTACTCATAACTGACGTTTAACCGGGTTGGTATTAGAAAGATCATCCTGTGGAATCTGTGGAGACATCAATTTATAAACATAGTCTATAATTTGTTGCTCCAGGTCCATGGAAATATTTATGGCTTCCGAAGAAGTTGTTATTAATTGCAATATAACTTTTTTTATGCCAAGCTTATCAAGATTCTGATCAAAATAAGCCCTGTTCCCTTCTCCCCAGAACCCTACATTACCTTGTAGAAACGCCCCTTTATGAGAATTTACAAAATTCAATCCTCCATTTCCAATAGGAATAAAGGAATTGAGCTGAGCTACCGTAGGAGTCATTGACGATGGGAAACTTGCCGGATTAGGGCGTATGCTTTTAAGTCCTCCATTCTTAGGAAGACTTAAGTACTGAGCAGGAATATCTACATAGTTCAGAAGAAGTTCTTCATCTTTCTGTACAGTCACACTTGGAAATGTAACGGTATAAGGCTCCGGAATATCAGTATCGCCAGATCTTATTCCTTCCAGGATAGAAATTTTTACGAAATAGGCCAGCGCCTGATCTACGTAAAGTTGTATCTCTCGATTATCATATACCGAATCCGCGGATGGTGCACCACCATCTAAAAGACGGTGTATCTGTTCTGCTATCTGTTGTTTTTTAGTAAATGGGATCATGCCATACCTCCTTTTTCGCGTTCGGCAGTAGCGCCCTGATACAATTCGCCATCTCTGGTAGAAAGACCAATATAGGTAAGAATAGTAGCACAAAGCTCATTGTGTGTAATTTCAGGGAGCGTCCAGTTTACGCTTGTGTTCGGATCATATATCGGAGGTGTTCCAATACCTGACCAGCGCGGAGCGACAGGATTTGAGATATAGGTGAGCCGATATTTCATTCCACCTTTCTTTGGATACACATCGAAGTACGTCCCGAAGTCAACGGCGATAGGATAGAAGTTATCGGGTTGAACGATGCCACTATTGAGATAATAATTTTTTCTGTCCTGAGTTACACTTTTTACTTCCGTCCAGGTATTGTATCCATCATTGGCTATGCAATCTGTTGCATTCTTAAAGATGAAAGACTCCAGGTTTACCTGATAAATAAAATCATCGGGCTTTGTAAATCTTCCATTTGAATCCAGTGCATGCTCAACAGTTTTAATGACAGGAGATAATTCATCAGACACAATGGAGGTAAGTTCATACTGAAGTCTAAGTTTCTCGATCTTGTCAAGCTGTGCTTGACGGGCATACAGATTGAAGCCATCTATATTTAGATAGCCAATCTGGTTCTTACGAGCCAACGCGAAGATGTAATCTTTTGCTTGTCCTATATTCATTATATCGTTACCTCAAAGAGTTCAATGTGGGCGAACCAGTTAATAGTCTTACTAGCTACGCCTGTTACTTGTACTTTTAATGACTTGTTTACATTGTCAGCAGTAACTGTTACTATTGTAGCAGAAAGTCCCGCATCAGTATCTCCTTGAGATGGCGTTATGGCAGCCACTAAAGATACTGTTCCAGAAACATTTTTGAGCACTCCGGCAAATGTTTCTATGGTAGAATCACCAGGAGTGCCTGCTGCACCTCCGGTTTGTCTGCCTACAACAGTTCCTCTTAATCCCCATGTTTTTCCTGTTGGAATAATTGCTCTTACTGAAGAGCCATCAATAAACATCTCTGTTATTGTGGCATTTGTAGTAGAAACGATAAGATAAATATCCGACTTTTGAGCAGATCCAGCAGTATTAAATCCACTAGAAGCTCTTGCCATCTGACTATTTAAATATGCTACTGCATTATTTCCTCCAGCATGAGAAAAATCACCAGAAGCTACTGTAGTACTTCCTTCTGAGTGGGCTCCTTGGCCACTAGCCTGTGTTACTGAACCTTCTGCATGAGAAGTTGAGCCACTGGAAGTATTTCCACTTCCTTCAACAAAAGAAGCGAATCCACTGGAAGTATTATTAAATCCTAATGCTTGTGCTCTATTGCCACTAACAATAAGATTTACTCCTAACGCTTGTGCATTATCAGAACTAACAGTATTGCTAGATCCAGAAGCAAAAGAATTTTCTCCTGTTACTACATTGCCAGCACCTTGAGATAAGGATTGATTTCCACTAGCTTCATTTGATATACCTATTACTTCAGAATTTGTTCCTGCTGCATTGGATCTTGATCCAACATTAAACGCATTAGCAACTGAAATATCGGTACCATCGTTAGTTAAAGCTGAACTAGCTACAGGAGTGCCAGTAGAATCATATCGTATAGTTTGAGTATCCGTCCCAATAGGCAATGAACCATAGGCAACCTTATATGCCTTCCATGCTCCAGCACTTAGATCGTAATAAGTATAAACCATTACATTTCCACTAAATGCTTCTGCATCAGTAAGAGCTATTCCTGCGATTGTTACCGTATTGGATGCTGTCGTGCAAATAGACTTCCATACAATTACAAAATGATCTCCATCTACTATTCCAGCAGGGGTACTCATTGTGATAGTATAAGAAGCGGCCAATGTTACTGTACCATTGAATACTTGATGTTCCTTACTAGTTCCAGGAACAAGAGTAATAGTCGCGCCTCCAGATGCTACGTTTGTATCTGTAGTTCCTGAAATTGGAACAGAAATACTTGCAGCACGAGAGAAATCCTCATTAAAAGTTATTGGCGTTGCTACGCTGCCTACACCCTTCCAAACAGATCCAGTAGTAAGTGCAGTTGTTTGAATATCAGATCTTGATCTTACTTCACCAGAAGTTTCTCTAGTAAGCACTGCTACATTTGTAGATGTAGCTGGAGTTGGAATTATTTTAACTGTTCCATTAGTTGTATCTACAATTACATTATCCGACCCATCGTAAAGAGCAGACTTATTTCCCACATAGGCCCACCATGTGTTATTTATAGCAGTAGTAGCTGGAGGATTAGACCCAGATCCCGCTGCCTGAATACAAACATAAGTATAGGTTGGGCTAGTATTTCTAAGCACTGGTTTACCAAGTGAATAATCAGGGCCATTCACCCAAAACTCTAATCCTTCCTGTCCTGCGGAAGCTACTGTTCTTCCAGTGATACTCACATACCATGTAGAAGTGCCAGTATCATAAACTGCATACACTGTAGAGTTTCCACTGGCTGCTTCCTGGTCAGTTAAGGCAATACCAAAAATGGTAATGTTATTTCCATCTAGTACTTTTGTTCCACTATATATAACAGTAAAACTATCCCCATCTACAAATGACCCAGTAGGAAGTGCCACAGTATAACTGGAAGTCATTGTTCCACTACCAAGTAATACCTGAACCTTATCAGATACTCCAACAGTAAGATTTAATGTACCTCCTCCATTAGGAACAGATACTGTTGTAACTCCTCTGCCTTCTTCAGGTATACCAGCAGCCCTAAAGGCTGTAACCGATAGATCCTGAGATTGAAGAGCATTAAGTATTAAGTTTTTATAAGTATTGGTAAGTCGTACAGTATAGGTCGTTGTTGATCCAACTGTTGCTGCTGTTACATCGGTTCCAAAACTTCCATCTCCAGCAACTACTACTGTGTTTCCACCTCCCGATCCCCCACAGAATGGGATAACCTGAATAGGTGCGGATGTATTATCATTGCAACCACAATTTTCATCGAAGTTGCCTACTTCCATTATCTTAGCAATCCATACTGCAGCATCAGCAGGCTTGCCACATTCTCGCGCATTAATCCAGTTTGCCATCAAAATATTGATCTGCATCAACTGGTAGAATACTACTTTTGCCTGACCAAAATTACCTACTGATTCATATTGATAAAATAGATTAGTAAGGCTCTTCATCCCACAATAGATCGTACACTGAGATAGCGTACAATCATTATGAATCTCATCTGATCCTGTAATGATCCACTGAACCATTAAATCATCTGAGAAAGTATACCTGATAGTAGAAGTTACTTTCCCAGTATAAGTTCCAGTATATACATTTGGATAAGTAGCCTGAAGAATAACACCACTTCCAGTAAGATTCGTAAGTTCAAGATTTGCAGGATAGAATAATTTATGAACCCTTGTGATCGTAGGAGTTACTCCCTTAATCGCATAGCTAGTTACATCAGTACTTGTTACGGTGGCACAGTCACAGTCTGCTTCCAACGTAAGTGCTACCGTAGGTTTCACATAATCAGAACAGAAATTATACTCTATTGGATCAGTAGAGTATTCTCCTGGCTGAGTGCCACCTGTAATTTGAACTTGATAAGTAATGGTATAAATTCCTATGACAGGGTTCCCATCCACATCATTTGGAATAACTACCGTATCAAAAACAAGGCTAACATTTCCTACAATATCCGGATCACCAAAGTCTGTATTCTCATAAATAAGACCTGCTGGCCCTTCTATCTTAAAGATACCAGCTACATCAGACAATGCTATCCCTTCATCAGAATAAGGAGTAGTATCAGTAAGTGTAAAGAACTGATCAGTGGAGTTCTGAAAGTCGAATAAGGTGGTGAATGTTAGTGTATTTGGTAGCATGTCTTTTATTTAATAAACATGCCCATAGCGCTATGCTACAGGCATGTGGTTTAATGTGTATGTAAACTTGAGTTACTCTTCTTTGCTATCATTGGCAACTTCCTCTAATTTTGTAGCAGCCTTTCCTTTAGTTGTCTGCTTGCTACCTATGATTTTCTTAGTTTCAGCAGGGGTCAAGTATTGCTCAATTCCATGCTTTTCTATCATATTATCAACATAAGCAAGCTGTCCTCTTCCTATTGTGCTTTCGAAGAAATACTTCATCAAGTCATCATAAGGATCAGCACCTGGAGGAACTTGTTTGATTATTTTTCTTGTGAGAGGAAAATTCCAAACATGGGAATTCTCTTCATAAGCAATAATTTCAAGTTCAACGGCCTTATTAATTGAGTGGATGATAGGTGTTCTTGTATCCACTGCGCCACCTAAGAATTTCTTAAGATTAGCGTAATTGTTTTTATTGTCAGTGATAAAGTCAATAAGCTGAATTTCATTCTCCTGCTTGGTAGCTTTCACTGGCTTCTTCAAGACACTTAATTGAGTGGCGAGCTCAGGTGCACTCATACCAAATATGATACCTTTCGCATTATGAAGCTCCTTCTCAATATTAACTCTCTTAGATGCTATCTCCTGATCTTTAACTTCTTCAAAGATATGACCAGATCCTCCTGGTGGCGTTGAATGAGGGTTTGTCCTGTTGTAATTACAAGCTCTCAAGTAGTCAATTATATATTTCTTATGGGGCTCCCTACCAGAAAATGTAAGTTTGTTGTCCCCAATTTTAGTGAATTCAATTTGTTCGAAAGTCCACTGGTTGTTTTTACTATCCCAGCTTTTCGGTACGCCTATCTCAACATTTCCTCCCGGTTCCATTCCTGGCCCATTATCTTTATATGGGTCATAGATAATATCCGTAGGAGGGATATTGACACTGGCTCTAAATATTTCAACTTTATTTCCCTGTGTATCTCTAGTATGCTTGGGATTACCAAGATTTCTAAAGGTTACAGATTCATTTGGCTTGAGGGTTTTATCCCATCCAAGTTCTTTTTTTAGCTCATCGCTTATTTTATTATACTCTGGTCTTTGTGTCATGATTTCTTTACAGTTCTAGTCTGTTAAAAAGCGGGGGAAATTTCCCCCGCCCATTGTTTGATTTATCTCTTTCTTAGATGTTAGCTCTACGTGCGATAATTGCTTGATTCGCAAGTGCTACTGCAACTCCGAATTCAGTCAAATATCTGTAGTTGATCTCATCCACTTCACTTCCTTTTCCTGGTGAGCTATCTCCACCCATACCGAATTGGAACTTTCTGTCGAAGTTATTTCCGTGCGGACCTGGAGCAGACTTGTAACCAAGTTGAACAGTGTAACCTGCCTTACCAGTTACTGGATCTTTGGTCATAGCCACCGGAGTGATCATGATATACCATGGATATGGTTGGCCTGGAGCAGCAGTGATTTTAGGGTGGTTAAATTCTACAGCTTGTTTAGTGTAGAACATAAATCCGTTCAAGTAGAAACCATTGTAACCGAAGTCCACCATTCTAATTTTCTTAGAAGTAGACCCAGTATAGGTATCGTTAAGGTAAAGTCTTGCGCCGTTTTTCATCACGTCTGTAACTAGCTTCTCAACATCAGCGTGGGCATTGTTGCCCATCTTCATGTCATGCTCGTTGCCCGCTCTTTCTCTGATAAGGATTTTAGTAAAGTTGTACATATCCTCCAGTGTTACTGTAGTATTGTACAAGTAGTCGTTACCTCTTTCGAAGATTTGTCTTTCAACACCCTTAGAAATTGTAACAGTATCTCCATCAGCATCAATAGCTGTACCACCAGCACCTAGCAATGCTTGGAATGAAATCTCTTCCTTGTGAAGGATAAAGGTTTTCATATCATCCTCATCAGGCTGATACATCGCTCCGCTATAAGAAGCACGTTGTTTCAATCTTAGAGTAGCGGCAGTACCAGAAAGCGTGATTTTATTTTTAACAATACCAAGATCCTCATCGAAGAGAACTGGAATGTTCATCATACCTTCATTGTATGATTTTCTCTCTCCGTACTGGTGAGCAATAGGGATAACAGTTTTACCAGCAGCGATAACAGTGTTAAGTGTTGCAGTAGCTGAGTTGCCTATAGGTTGTACGGTGATGGTGTGTGCGAATGCAACTGACTCATCTTTAGAACGAATAAATAAGTCGGTAGTACCGAGCTTAACAGTCATGTTAGGAGAGAAAGGTGATCTTGTACCAGTCTTCTGGTAAGGGCCGTCGATGGTGATTACAGCAACAGCACCTGGAGTAGCTCCACCTGTGAAGGATTGTACAGTGATGTTGTTAGTAAGCCAACCTTCTTCGTGCCATCTGATAACGTTATCTTCTGCTACTGTCCAAAGACCATTAGCCTCAGAAAATGTCAAGAAGTCTCTTTCATCTGCTTGAAGGAAAATCTCTTTCCACAACAGGGAATCCGCTCTTAGGAACTCACCTGTATTCGTCGGGGTGAACGAATTTAAAATGACCCCATTACTACTATTTGCAATTATGTCTGCCATGATTTCTTTTTACTTTTCAGTTAAACATTCCTTCTGTTGGCGGCAAACTTTGCAAATTGATCTCTGGCTGTTTCTACTACTGGAGCCTCCATCTTCGTGGAAGTCTTCGGTGGTTCAGCATTCCTGAGTTGCCTAAGTTGAGTCTCCTGGAAATTAGCTCTACCTGTGTTCTTAGCTTCTGCGAGAATTTTTTCGAAATTAACATTCCTCATTATAAACTCGAATAAAGCTTCGTGATCGGTATTGCCATTATCATCGGAAATAGCCTCCATTATAAATCGGATAGGATCATACATTGCATTTTGGATGATATCACGAGAAGCCGGGTCCATCGGGATCGAAATCTCAGTCTCACCAATACTATATGCGACTCTATCTGCATTATCTAAAACATAATCTACGCTACCTCTCCATGCCTGATTCCTTTCTTCGGTATCATCTGGAGTTTCTTGAGTTTCAGCACCTCCAAGAGTTTCTGCTTTCAGGACATCCTGAAAAGCTTTCATTTTCTCTCTGGCCTCTCTTGCATCTTCCTGAAGTTTCAATCGAATAAAATCCTGATCTTCTTCTTCCTCAATGGTCTCGTAGTCTTTTTTATAATTTCTTTCAAATTGCTTAGAAAGGAAGTCGATGGATTTACCTGAATTTTCAAGGAAATAAATCTGACGAAGTATCTCCTTTTCTGGTAAAACATCAGCGTTTACAGAGGTAACACGGTCATAAAGATTTGGATCACCAAACTTCCGCGCTACAGCTATACGCCTTTTTTCATCCTCACTAAGACCAGAAAACTCCTTCTGAGTAGTCTTATATTGATCCCTTAATTGAAGGGCTTCTGTTATTTCTTTGAATGAATTAACACTTATCCCAGCCTCTTGTAAGACCCCAACTACATCATATTCATCGAGCTCTCTTACACCTTGATCATCATCCGCCGCTGGCTGATCGTCAACGTTTTGAGATCCATCATCACTTGGTTGTGGAGCAAGATCATCTACAATTTCTTGCTCTAGTTGTTCTTGAACTGCCTCCGGTCTAACTTCAACTGGAGCGGCAACCACAGGCTGTTCTTGGGTTATTGGTTGTGCTAGTGTTTGAGGAGTGACTGAAATATCTACAGGGCCTCCTTCTTGCCCTTGTCTTATACCGAGCATTGCCTCGGCCACCTTGCTTCGGTCGTATCCGAGAGCTTGTGAAGATTCTTGTTCTTCGTTTGGCATATTTTTTTTATTAAAAATACGGGTAGATTCATTTTTTTTGTCTAAATTAGGCGCAGAAGAGTATTTGAGAGTATAAAGTATGAACCCAAGAAAAATACAGACTGAAATAAAAAATAATGTCATTGTTCTCCCCACATGGGATTTCTACCAAATGCTTCTCTTTCAAAGAAACAATTATCATCGATGGCTTAATTACAATGTTATAAGATGTGGGATAAAAAATAGAGACTACTTTCACATAGACAATTTCTCCAGTCTCCAGGAAAAAAGAAAAAGGGTAAGGCTATTAATCACAATAGATTTTGCTATAGCGCTTACGTACAGAGAAGAATCGTATCTGTCTAAGTCAATGAGAATGGAATTAGAACGAATAAAATCAGAGCATCCAATAACTCCTAGATGAGTTTATTTTTAGCCTAACGTATTGATTGCCGTATTTTTAATAAAAAAATATACAACTATGGCAATCCTAATAACACTCCACGTAGTAAAAGGTCATGCAGTAGAGCAAGTTCTTACTGCTGCAACTGCGGTAGACGTAGCTTTCAATACAGCATTTATTGTTGACGCTCAAAGCTTAGATAGCTTCGCTACTCAGCCTTCTGGCGCTAGAACAACTTTCCGTTATGCAGATCCTTCCTCTGGCAGAGGAGCAGATCAAGTAGATGTAACTAATCCTTACTCTGCTGTTGTTGCTGCATCAAACGCTCCATTAGCTTAATCCTAAGCTGATTTACCGTTTTTAGCTGACAATTCTCCTGAATGAATTGCCATGATTGCTTGTGAAGTGATTCTAAATCATATTCGCCTGTGATCATGGCTTTCAGCTTTTCCTTGAAGTCAGATCCATAATTTACTATTCCAGGCCGGTGCCATTCGGCAGTATCCGGAGCTAAAGTTACAGCTCCCGCATAAGTTCCCTCTATCCAAGCATTATTGCTATGACACATTGAATAGGGAGAACTTCTATTTAACATAACAACATTAATACTGCATCTGAGAGTAGGAAGATATGCAATGTAATCAACTACCGATCGGAAGTCATGATACTTGGCATTATGAAACTTTCTAAGGAACAAAGGAGATAGTCCCAGAAAATCAACGTGCCACTCATGCTCATTAATTACTTCTACTAGATCATTGGAGAAGTCTTGCACGTCCTCCATGTGGGCATAGGAGCCCCTGTGAAGAAGGTTCTGTGTTTTATTAAACTCTGGGGCCTTGTTAAAAACAAGTGGCTCATAAGCGTTCCTAATGATGTGAACATTGGTCCCAACCCCGGCTTCGTATTTTAGATATCCTGCAAGAGTTTCGGTGGATACCCAAATCTGATCAGCAAGCCACATACATTCTTTAGCGATATCATGCGTTTGCTTACTATTGAACTCTGAGGCTCCGGCAATGTGCCCAGGAACCTCAAAAATATAATCATCAATATCCACAATTACTTTAACGCCTAATCTCTTGGCAAGCTTAATGTTATCCAAATCAGCTTTCTTGTACGGAGACTTTACAAATATTATGTTAAATAGAACTAGAAAGTCCCAAGTAATTGGCTGTCCAGAATAAGGAATAACCTCAATTTCTGGGTACTCTTTCTGCAGTATTGCAAAGGGAAGCCTACTCCGATAAAAGGAAATAGCACTGGAAGTGTTGGCTGTTAGGTCAAGGATTTTGATCATTGAATATATTTTGGATTAGGCATACCATTCTTATAGGGGAACTCAATCACTTCCTTCCTGTGTTGGAAGCAATTCATATTTTCAGGGTTTGCTGTATTGGGTTCTACCTTTGCCTTTTTATTAAACTTTGTACACCATATTTTTGCTCTGTGCATGAAGTAGCAATCACTACAGCTACAGTCAAGATTTTGACACCAAATAACTTCTTGTCGTTTAGCTTCCGCTAAAATATCTTTTCTTACTGGCTTCCATAGGTTTGGAGTCCAATATCCAGGTAACACGTCAATATTTTCCTTTGTTAATCGTTCTCCGCTCACTGAACAAATAGGGCTTGGTCTCCAATAAAGGTGCTCTAATTCCCCCAATGAATTGGTGATGAAGAATTGCTCACGACCTGTCTTTCCTCCCTGTTCAATCCAATCTCTATAGAATTTTTGAAGATCCCAAGTAAGACAAGCGTAGATAAAGAATTGCTTATCGCTCCATTGATAGTTAAATTCATATTTTTTCTTAATCGGATTCATTAATCTATTAGTCTATACCTTTACTAATGACTCTGTTTTTTAAAACTTCACCAATTTCTCAAATTTCTCCACTCCATAGGCATTGGTTTTTTTGAGCAGTGGGAGGAGTTCATCAGCCCGCATCACCTCCTTAGTGATCTTATTTTGCTCCATCCAACTTTTGACCCCCATCTCACAGGACCCTGTGAGCAGCCTATAGTGATTCACTGTGATCATTGTGTCTTTCTCAATCGGCTTATTCTTAAGCTTTTCTGCTACGATCTTGAACTGCAAATCTCCAAATGCTTTCTGTAGATCTTCGCCATGTGCGTAATATTCCCCCTTGTTTACCACGAAGAAATGCTCGTCTCTGTTAACCTTTTTTGCAGAATAAATTTTGCACGTCTCTTCGTTGATCGTCTGCTGCTTCTCGCTCAGAACTTCGCAGAATATACCGTCGATGTAAGCATAAATCTTGTCGTTCTTTTCCCAGAAAAAGTTGCGGTTCACTTTAGATCCGATGTGCTTGTTGCCGTTTTTCCAATACAGGCTCCCGCCCACGGTGGGGTTGAAATTCTCGGGAATCGAGGTCAGCGAGCCAAGGTACAGGCCCCCGCCCACGGTGGGGTTGAAATTCTCGGGAATCGAGGTCAGCGAGCGAAGGTACAGGCTCCCGCCCACGGTGGGGTTGAAGTTGTCGGGAATCGAGGTCAGCGAGCCAAGGTACAGGCTCCCGCCCACGGTGGGGTTGAAGTTCTCGGGTATCGAGGTCAGCGAGCGAAGGTCCAGGTCCCCGCCCACGGTGGGGTTGAAGTTCTCGGGTATCGAGGTCAGCGAGCGAAGGTCTAGGCGCCAGCCCACGGTGGGGTTGAAGTTGTCGGGAATCGAGGTCAGCGAGCGAAGGTACAGGTCCCCGCCCACGGTGGGGTTGAAGTTCTCGGGTATCGACGTCAGCGAGCGAAGGTACAGGTCCCCTTCTATATTTTCCTCGCCCAAAAACTGGGCGACGGTTATTTTGTGATTCTTGCAGAAATCTTTTATCGGAGTAGTCATTTTATCTTCGGTTAAGTTTATTTTTTTCAAACTTACAATAATATTTCAATAAAAGAAATATTTATCAAAATAAAATATTTTGCCTTTCTGTTTACTTTTTTAATAATTATTGTATATATTTGAAACAAATACTGGTAAGGACAGTATAGGTAGAAAGCATTATCAAAGACAATTTCTTAGGAAAGACGTCTCCCATGCAGAAGCTCAGCGTCCTTACCGCTGGGCTTTTTGCGTTTTATACCACCAAGCCCAGCCACCTCTAACATGCCCGGGATAGTAACGGTTCGTGTTAGTTGTACAGCGGTAAACGTGGTGAGGACCGCAGGGCAATTAAGAGGCAGCCTACCCCCGGATAGCACACTCGATTCCGAATAGTCTTATATGTATACAAAGTGTGATTGTATACTGTGTCGTTCGATGCGCCCGACAGGACTCAGAACTAAATCGAATAAACACGATTGTTTCACTAGGGACAATTGTGTCTTCTCCTCAACCCTCTTGATCTAGAACTAAGTTATTTTAATTAATACTATGTATACAGTATATAAAATAGAGAATATTAAAACTAAAATGATTTATGTCGGATCTACTAATAACTTTAGGGTTCGAAAATCAGAACATCTTAGTCAACTAAGAAAAGGAACCCACCCTAATAGAAAACTACAGCGTGCATTTACTGAATTCAAAGAAGAAAATTTTGAATTTTCAATAATTACAGAAAATTTATCTTCAAGAGAAGATATGCTCCTTCGTGAATATGAAGTAATACTTAAAACATGGGACATTAATTACAATGTAAATAAAACATGCCCAGTAGTATCAAATAAGCAATCTGGATTTTCGTATAGAAAAAATAAGGTTGGCCAGATGATAATACAAAAAGAAGGATATAAGATAGGTAAAGAGCGTAGGAATCTCCGTAATGAAAGGAAGAAAAAAAGTCCAGCACTTCAACGAATGTTAACATTTGACAGAAGGGCCACTAGGCTGGGAATAAAATTAAAAGGGAACACTCCTGATGATGCATTAGAGCGTAAGAGAATACGGGAAGCTAGAATTAATGGAAATAAATTCAACGAAATAGCAGATGATCTTTGCGCAAAAGAAATAAATTAGTATATTTGGTTATCAATCTACGTTACTCGGGGATCACTAGTCTCCTGGGGTGTTTCGTCAAAAGTTTCCATTCAATTAAATACCACTGCTGCAAACGGTGGTATTTTTTTTATGATCCTACCTGCAATGTATTTGTTTTCACTCTATCAATATTCCCCATCACCTTCTTATCGGTAATATGAGCGTCTATTTGTCCCTGACGTTGTAATTGATCGGTTTTAACTAGCCCTTCCAGTTTCTTAAGCTGCATCTGGTATTCAAACTTCTGCTTCTCTGTAAGCCTTCTTTCGTTCTCCGTAGCCTGAATTATTCTTATCTGGGAAGCTTCATTCATTTGGAGTTGAGCGACCTGCGCCTGTTGGCTAAGCTGCGCTGTCTGTTGATCTTGCTGAGCCTTTGTCTGTTGCATTTGGAGTTGTTGCTGCTGGGCTTCTCGCATGTTTTTTCTGATTGCGACATATAAGTAGGCGTTTGCTTGTTTAATAGTTTCACATTCTTTTATTCTTCCAGCATCAGAAAGTGTAATGCCGCCCTGATCCAAAGGAGTTGCTATTGCTTGAGCGATCATTTGATTGAATTCTTGCCATTCTTGAGCAGTAGGCTTGAACTCTACCATAATTGCATAGTCGTACAATGAAGTCTCTTTGTTTATTTCAAAGAACTCATATACTCCACCCAATCCTGTTCTTATTCCTTGTGCTCTGCCTTCGGCTATTGAATCCATGCCCATCATGGCCTTAAGATTCATAAGATCTTGGTATAGGTATTTCTTCGCACTGAAGAGATGCTTTATAGAATAGTCCGCTGTATCGATAGCCAAATTCGCTACCTCTTTCCCAGTATACTGAACATTTGACCCTGCGGCAACAGAACTGAATCCTGTTATCTCTTGAAGCATGTAAAGATAGAACTTAAGAGATTCTGCCCATTGGCCGAAGCTCGATCCTAGCCCTCCTTCAATCTCTTGGAAGGGACGTGCCCCACTGTTTACCCCAGCAAGGTTCTTGGTGGACATAGGAATTATGTTATGGATAAGCATGTTTTCCATAACCTTTTCAAAGTCGTAACCATGGGCACCTAGTCCTTTGGTAGCTTCAAATAAAGCATCAGTATTGAACTCGAATCCAGGTGGCCTGGCGTGAGCTGTAGCGTTCTGCATCTGCTGCCAAGTAAGATTAGCTGCATCTGCAATTACTTTTATTTCTTCCAAGATAGAGGCAGATTTACCATTTCTCATCAATGGTGCCTGGATGAGGATAGGAAGCTTGGTGTCTACCGGATCACTTTTAGTACGGGCCATGTTCCGGTAGAGGCCGTAGTTATAAATATAGTCTGTGCCCACCAACCATGTTCCCTTGTAGATATTCTTAGTCCTTGTTCTGTAAAGTTCCTTATCCGGATTATTCTTCTTGAAGTCTTCTTCTTTCGGACCGTTGTTGGATCTGCCACTATAGTATCCAAAGGCCATTTTGTCTACGCGCCTATTCCCATTTCTGTCGTTTTTAGCTACATAGGTATCTTCATCGTATGAGTAAAAGTACACATCCAGTACGAGAATTCTATTTTTGGCATAGACGTAATCCATATTCCTAAACCCAGCTCCTTGGGAGTAAGGGTTCCATAGTACTTGATTTCCATATCTACCTACGTTAAATTGTTCAATTTCTGAATAACAATCAGCAAGATCCGCATTGATATCTTCCTGCACTAGCTCATTCATGGTGATCATCCTGAATTTTCCTACTTCTTGATTATCTCGGAAGTCCTCATTATTACTCCACCCAACAAGTAGACTTCTTGGATCTACACGCTCAGACATTGGATTTCCATTGGCATCGTAGCATTCTTCTACTGCTACTACCCCACAGGAAATGAGGTCAAGGTCTCCTTCAGTAAGCTTCTGGTCTAATCCATTGAGGTAGCTTATATACTTCAAATAGGATTCTATATTCATCGCTGCCTGATACGGCAATGATTCTGTCATCTTAATTTGCTCTTCAATATCATCAGCCGGAAGATCATCAAATCCTGCATCGGACAGGACTTGTAAAAGATCTGGATTGTCAAGCTGTTCAGCAAGTAATTTTATTTGTGTGGCAGCTTGAATCTTTGCCTTATATTCCTTCATGTGCTGACGCGCAAGAGGATTGACAGGAGTAGCCGTAATGGAGAACTGTACTTCAGATAACTTGCCTAATAGAATTCTAACGTATTTTGAAAGGACATTTAAAAAACGCTTATCATAATTTACTGAAGCTACGTTCTTAGTTTCTGCTTTATTTTGATCGGCACGTTGGATGTATTTACCTGGATCGATTAGTCCTTGGAAGTATAAAATATTCTCATCCCACTGAAGGCGATTGTTAAAAAACATATTGGGGAAGTATCGATTGTAATCGACATAGATGGATTTTATATTGGCTAGAATCCACTCCTTGCCTTTTTTCTTCTGATCTATGAGCCCAGACGGCCTTCCGGAAGTAGTTATTAAGTTACCAAATTGGTCTTCATGGTAAGTTCCGGTATTGGTAACTCTGGTCTTAAATTCCATATATCAGCGTGATTTTTGTCCCTAATATACGAATTTAAATTTATTATGTTAAATAGATGGTTTTTTATTTGAAATATCCCCACATTTTATGTATAGGCGTAGGGTCGGCCTTGGGTTCATAGGGAGCCTCAGCAGCCAAGATGGCAAACCCAGCAGCTACTGTTAAATCTCGCTGACCTCTGGTATCGTAGGTAAAGTCAAGAAAGTCCTGTATCATCCTCTTCCCGCGCAAGGCATGACCTCTTTTGGCTATATGGGTTTTTAGCCTTGTAATATACAGGTCGATGATAGAAGAGGAGGCAGAGGTTCCCAGGGTGCCTTCTATCTTCTTTTTAATGTCCATAGTGGTATTCTCCGGACGGGTCATGATGAATTGCTTATAACCTCTTCTTTTGAAGTGGTTATATATGTCAAATTTCTGGTTCTCGATGTGGATTTTACATCCAAAGAAGTGACAGGCAATGATCATGTCTTCATAGAAATCAGAAGGGTCATCTGGGTCAAATAGGTAATCTGCTATAAAGGTATCAGATCTATTTTCGCGGTGATTCATATCATACTTTCTGAAGACTGCTGCTGCTGCCTTAGACTGTCCGTGTACGGCCTCTGACCCAGAGTTTACTGGGTCACATCCCATGGCAAAGCGTTCATCATTTTCTGGGGCATATTTATTTTCATCGAATCCATTATCGGACACCCTGTTTTGCTGGGCTTCTATATGAAGGAAGTTTACAAACCATTTACCGGACATTTCATTAGGAGTGAACATAGCTTTTTTATCCACTTCTGCCCAGATAAAATCTCCGCGAATCTCAAGGTCTTCCACGTCATCTCCAGTAAGATTCATGCAGTATTCCTTTACCTTGGTAAGCTCCATTACGTTGAATGGACACTTCTGAGAGTCTGTCATGAAGAGCTCGTTCTCATTGAGAGGCTGCCTTCTAATCTGAGCTGCTAGTTCTTTAGGATTCCCCTCAAGGGATTTACGATCCTCCATAATCTTCTTAAGGTTCCCTTTGATATCAGGATTCCCATATTTATCAAAGTTCATCGCCCGATCAGCAGGCATGAAGAACTTATAGAGCCCTGATTGGGTCCTACCATTTTCTCCCTTATTAAGAGGATTGGAGGCGTGCCACAGGATGGCAAAATTACCCCCACCATCTTCCTTATCTTCAACTGTAGTAGTGTACAGACATTTTCCTATTATTTCAGTTCCTACGGTACAGCAAAACTTAACAACGTTATGCCTTTCATAAATATCGTGCTTTACGAGCTTCCCACACTCGTCGGAGATATATCTTTTTAACTTCGATCCATCATAAGACAGCGGATCGGCAGCCTTAAAATCTATTACTGAGTTAAGTTCCTCCTCGAAGAAGGTAAGAACATCATCACCCTTACGGATTGTCTTGGTAAAAGAAAGCTCCCCTTTAGGGTTAGCGCCTTTGTCTTCATCGAAGATAGGCTTGAAGAAGTCTACAAGATGCTTGAATGGTGCTATGATCGCATTCCTGTAAACCGAATCACGCGCATCTACGTCGGTTTTTGATTGTATTCCTCCGCGAGAGTTTTTAGTCCTGGATATGTATTCATAGGTAGCAGCACCAGCAAAATAGGTCTTTCCTCCGCGACGAAGAGTAGCTTCAATCATTCCAAGACAATCAGGATCTTCACAGCAATATTGCCAGAAGAGAGACTTCTCTCTGTCATTTATCCTGTACTCAGGATAGCCATCATCAATCTTCCAATGGGTTAAATAAAAATATAGCAGCCCTGTAATATAAGTAGGGTGTCCATCGTTCATAAACCATACGCCATTCAATCGTCGTTGCCACTCTGTAGTCTTAAGTACCGAAAGCTTATCGTCTTTAAAATCAGGATTAGCCTTCTGCATTCTTAGCTCAGCAGCACGCTTGGTATTGTAATCTTTAATATCAAATGGCCTTCTCCAGTACTGATCCTTTTTTTCTTTGTCAGCAAATAGTATTTCAGTGGGCACAAGCTCTCCTGTTCCTGAGTAATAATCAGGAACAAATCCTACAGGAGGAATATGAATCTTCAGCCCCTGTATCTTTTCTATTGTGCCACCAGCGAAAGGGGAGAACATTTATTCTGGTTTATATACTTTTTCTGAAAAGTGATTGATGTAGTCATCAATACTTTTTAGATTTATATCAATGTCATTCTGCTGTGAAATCCATGCCATCCACAAAGTAAATTTTCTTGTGAAATCATAGGTAAGATCAGCATGAAATAAATCCTCACTTTTCTCTGATTCAAATGCCTTATCTTCTACAAGAAGCCATTGTGCGGCTTTCTTATTATGAAGTTGAGTTAATTTATGGAGTGCTTTAATAACTTGTTTTTCTTCTGCCATTACCATTTTCTGTTTATAGTTGAAATTTCCTCTGGAGTAGTGAGCATTAGATCAGAACTCTTATAAGTCTTAGCCACATCATCATTATCACCAAAGAACTCTTTGTAGTAACCTTTTAGTCTCTCACGTATTTCGTCACATTCTTTTAAGATAGCACTTTTGTTTTTTGCTGCAATGGTTACATCCTTCTCATCTGTACTCTGCAATGGCTTCGCGATGATACCATGAAACTCATAGAGCGCCTGCTCTGCTGTAACAATACTAGAGAGTAATGTATTCTTCTGAATCTTGATGAAGGTCATGATCATCTTAAACACCTTCTCTTCCTTCAGATCAAAAAGCTCATCCTTTACTTTATCCCCATTAATTTCCTTAGAATCAAAGCCAGCCATCTTGGCGGCATTAAGTTTCCTTTCTCCTAAGTTGTCTCGGAAGTTCTTGATGAGCGGAGACCGCTCCGAGTACATGTAGTTGATATAATGGATAACCTTATCCCGGTTAAGCATCCCTTCAGGAGTTCCTCCATAGGAAGTAAACTCTTCATACTTCCTTATGGAGGGAGATAATTGCAGTGGGTCTCCTGCAATATTATGTATCTTTAAAAATAAATCCTTAAACTCATCGTCAGGGAGTTTGCTATTCTTTGGTGTTATCATAATCTTCTATAATTATCTCTATTTTTTGAGATTTTCTATCTACTAAAACCTGTTTAGTAGAAAATTCGACAACTATTTTAGGGCTATCGTCAATTATTATCTTGGCATCCTTAAGGCAATCCATCGGAAGCTTTACCGAAGCTGACGCATTGTCCCAGTCCATAAATCTATTACAGTACCTTATATACGTAATTTTTACTGGTCCCTTATGCCTATTTAAAGTCTGGGAGCGTATTTTAATAAAATACCTATCCTTTCTTTTCTTCCTTGCTGAAAAGTGCTCTCTTATTAATCCTTCAGTTCCATTTAACCCTGGAGGCAATTCATCAAGCACTAATCTGGTAATCATCGACGTAAGCTACAATAATTATTCTAAATAGACAAATCGTAGAAATAATTTGATTATTGTTTTGTTATTGTCGAATCGATTTCCTATGTTTGTTTTACAGTAAAAATAATGGCAATTACAAAATTAAACTATAATATGAGCGAGAAAATAAAAGATTTCTGCAAGAATCACAAAATAACCGTCGCCCAGTTTTTGGGCGAGGAAAATATAGAAGGGAGCCTGTACCTTAGCTCGCTGACCTCGATCCCCGAAAATTTCAACTCCACCGTGGGCGGGGACCTGAACCTTGACTCGCTGACCTCGATCCCAGACAATTTCAACCCCACCGTGGGCGGGGGCCTGTACCTTAGCTCGCTGACCTCGATCCCCGACAACTTCAACCCCACCGTGGGGTTGAAATTGTCT